>Ga0224506_10002468_pt1 | contig 12576 bp, 11 predicted proteins | sample SF_Jan12_sed_USG_2_FD_169108 | JGI IMG/M metagenome (GOLD analysis project Ga0224506, IMG submission 169108) | Sediment microbial communities from San Francisco Bay, California, United States - SF_Jan12_sed_USGS_8_1 | ecosystem: Environmental > Aquatic > Marine > Sediment | place: USA...
TCGGCATTTTTAATCCGGGCGATGATGTCTTTTTTGCCATTACCGGCTGCCAGTACCAGCCGACACTTTGCCTGCCTCAGTGTATTGATGCTTAAGCTTACGCGGTCAGGAGGCGCTTTGGGTGCGTGATGAACCGGTACCACGATGCGCGCATCATGCAGCGCGGCATTATCAGGAAATAAGCTGGCCGTGTGCCCGTCCTCACCGATGCCAAGAAACGCTATATCAAAATGATCCACATTGCTGATTAACTCACTGAATAAACTGGCGGCTTTTTCAGCACCAAGTTCGGCTGGTATCTGGTGGATCTGCGTTTTTCCGATACGCGACCATAAATTGTTTTGCAGCATCACATCATTGCGCTCAGCATGAGCGGATGGATAACAGCGTTCATCACCCGGGTACCAGTGCACTTTGTGCCAGGCGAGTTTCTTATTGGCCAGATAGGCAAGACACTGAGACGGTGACTGACCACCTGGCAAGACAACATGGCAAACGCCGTTTTCAGCGATACTCGACTGTATTTTATCGGCAATAAAATCAGCGGCCTCTTGTGAGGCCTGCTGAAAATCACGATAGACAAACCAGTGATGCATGATTACTGCCCTTTTGTTAACTGGGTTTGTGCCAGCCGCCGACACAGCCATCAAATAACGCATCCATTTCAGCAATATCCCATGTCGCTGCACGGTAACGGTTCACAGATATCCTGTGCTTCCAGTCATTTAAGACCGGTTCAAGGATAGCCCATGATTCCTCAACTTCATCTGCCCGAGAAAATAACGTGGCGTCTCCGCTTAGGACATCATGCAGCAACACCTCGTAAGCATCGGACACATCTTCTCCGTTTTCTGCATAAGGTGCACGCATAACCATCCGCTGGGTGTCGGTTGTCAGCCCGGGCATTTTGGCATTCATGCGTAAAGAGATGCCTTCGTCAGGGTGCACACGAAAGACCAGTGAATTAGCAGCTGGCGGATTGGCATGTGTATCGAATAAGTTAAATGGCGGCTTACGAAAGCGGATCACTATTTCAGAGACCCTTTTTGGCAGGCGCTTACCCGTCCATAAAATAAAGGGCACGCCCTGCCAGCGCCAGTTATCAATATGAAAACGCACCGCTGCGAAGGTTTCTGTTACGGACTCAGGCGAGACGCCATCCTCAGCTACATAGGCCTTTATATTGTCACTGTCACCGCTGGCCGAACCATATTGCATCGCAACCGTCTGCTTGTTAACCGAGTCGGGATCAATGGCACGCACTGCTCGCAAGACTTTAATTTTTTCATCACGCACCGCATCGGCCGTAAACTCAACTGGCGGTTCCATCGCGACCAGTGTCATCACCTGCATTAAATGACTTTGTATCATGTCGCGTAAGGCACCGGATTTTTCATAATAATTGGCACGGTATTCAATGCCGATGGATTCGGCAGCTGATATCTGTACGTGATCAATAAAATTTCTGTTCCAGAGCGGTTCTAGAATGCTGTTAGCAAAGCGATAGACCAGTAGATTCTGCACGCTTTCCTTACCCAGATAATGATCGATACGGTAAATCTGTGATTCATCGAGCAATGCCTGCAGGTCTTTATTTAATTGCCGCGCAGATTGCAGATCCATACCAAAGGGTTTTTCAATCACCACCCGCCTGAAACCCTGACGCTGATCCGATAAGCCGGCTTTATCTAAACCCGCAGCGACCGTGGTATACCAGCGAGGTGGTACGGCACAATAAAATAACGCGTTTTTATGCTGATGCAGTGATTCCAGGGAGGCGGCCAGTTCAATATAGGTTTGATCTTGTTCTAAATCACCGTCTACCATGCTGAACATGGCCGTAAATTGCTGCCATTGCTGGTCGCTAAGTTGTATATCTGCTGAATAATCTTGCATGCCTTGATACAAGCTGGCTAACCATTGCTCTTTAGTGCGTCCTTTTAAGACGCCGATAATTTTGCATTCAGCATGCAACAGGCCGCAACGTAACATTTTTAGCAGCGCCGGAATCAGCTTGCGTTTTGTCAGGTCTCCACCTGCACCTAAAATTACAATATTTGTTGGTTCCGTCGGTTCACCAATACATTGTTTTGCAGCAATCTTTTCCATGACCACTTTACTCTCTGTATCTAATCGGCTGGATGAATACGGTGGCCGCCAAATCCGGCACGCATCGCATTTAATACTTTACCTGAAAAGGAATTTTGCTGACGACTCCTAAAACGCATTTGCAAAGCCAGTGTCAGTACCGGTGTCGGCACGCCGAGATCAATCGAGTCGTGCACCGTCCAGCGTCCCTCGCCCGAATCTTCCACATAATCGCTTAATGTCGATAAACTTTTATCACTGGCAAAAGCCTCTGCCATTAAGTCCAGTAACCAGGAACGCACCACACTACCGTGCTGCCAGATTTCTGAAACTTGTAACAAATCCAGATGCATTTCCTGTTTTGCATCGAGCATTTCAAAACCTTCCGCAAAGGACTGCATCATTCCATACTCAATGCCATTATGAACCATCTTCACATAATGGCCAGCACCGGACGGCCCCACATGGCCCCAGCCTTTATCTTTTGCCGGCGCTAAAGACTCCAGTGCAGGCTGAATGATCGCCACCGCCTGTTTTGTGCCGCCAACCATCAGGCTATATCCGTTTTCCAGCCCCCAGATACCCCCTGATGTACCCGAGTCCACAAAATGAATGCCTGACTGATTAAGGTATTCGGCCCGTTGTTGACTCAGATTGAAATTTGAATTGCCGCCATCAATGATCAAATCACCTTTTGAAAGGCCATGGCTCAACAAGGATTCAATGCTCTCATCGACAAACTGATGTGGCACCATTAACCAGATGGCACGGGGCACAGGTAAGGCAGCGATTAAATCAGTGATATTGCTAACAGCGGTTACAGAGCCGAGAGAGGCTTGCAAAGACGCAGCTAAAGCCTCATCGACATCATAAACAACCACTTCATGTCCATCGGCGGCTAAGCGGCGCACCATATTAGCGCCCATTTTACCTAAACCAATCAGTGCAAGTTTCATAGATCACCTTCCATGCTGTTTTAGTATTTAATAAAAAAGCCATCGTTCCCTGTTAGCGGTCATCTTTATAGGCTGATCAGGGTGAGTACAGTGCTGATCAATATCATGCCACGAAAACAGTTAGCGCGCTGTCTATATAACGATTTTATTTTATCGATTCATGGCGCATATAAATCGGTTAGAACAAACGATTATCAGATTCAATCTTTTTATACTTTCAGCAACAGCACGCTTTCTATTATCATGGCCAGACCGCAGTGCCAGCGCAGAGAGGCCTGCTTATGAGCGTTTCTTCAAACGCTTGCTGCAAAGCGGCCGCTAATTAATCTGCCGAGTAGTCTCACCTGTCATCAAAATTCCTTTATAATTAGCTCAATTTAAGCAAAAAAGTTATCCCGCATCATGGCTCAATACATCTATACAATGAACGGCGTTGGCAAAATTGTACCGCCGAAAAGACAAATCCTAAAAGACATTTACCTCAATTTTTTTCCCGGTGCGAAAATCGGCGTACTGGGTTATAACGGTGCCGGTAAATCTACCCTGCTTCGCATTATGGCAGGCCTTGATACTGATATCATCGGCGAAGCCAGACCGGCTAAAGATATCAAGATCGGCTACCTGTCTCAGGAACCTGAATTAGACCCAACTAAAGATGTACGCGGCAATGTTGAAGAAGGGCTGAAAGAAATATCCGAAGCCCAGGCAAAACTCGAAGAGGTGTATGCCGCCTATGCAGAAGCCGATGCTGACTTTGATGCACTGGCAGCTGAGCAGGCCCGTTTAGAGAATATCATACAGGCATCGGATGCCCACAATCTGGAACGCAAGCTCGAAGTCGCTGCCGATGCACTGCGCCTGCCGCCATGGGATGCTGACGTGACCACACTATCCGGTGGTGAACGACGCCGTGTGGCATTGTGCAAGTTATTATTGTCTTCACCCGATATGCTGATTCTCGACGAGCCGACCAATCATCTGGATGCAGAATCTGTTGCCTGGCTGGAACGTTTCTTAAAAGATTTCACTGGCACGGTGGTCGCGGTTACCCATGACCGCTATTTTCTTGATAATGTCGCAGGCTGGATTTTAGAGCTCGATCGCGGTCAGGGCATTCCCTGGGAAGGCAATTACTCGAGCTGGCTGGAACAGAAGCAAAACCGCCTGGAGCAGGAAGAAAAAAGCGAAAAGAACCGCCAGAAAGCCATCAGTGCCGAGCTCGAATGGGTGCGTTCGAATGCCAAGGGACGCCGCGCCAAGAGCAAGGCAAGACTGGCCGCTTTTGAAGAAATGTCATCCAGCGACTATCAAAAACGCAGTGAGACCAATGAAATATACATTGCACCCGGCCCCCGTCTGGGTGACAAGGTAATAGAAGCCAATGGCTTAGCGAAAAAATACGGCGACAAACTGCTTTATGAAAACATGTCTTTCAGTTTGCCTCGCGGTGGCATTGTCGGCGTGATCGGACCCAATGGCGCGGGCAAGACCACTTTATTTCGAATGCTGACTGATCAGGAAACACCGGATGCCGGCGATATTTCTGTCGGCGAAACCGTACAGATCGCTTATGTTGACCAGTCGCGCGATGCGCTCAATGGTGAAAACAGTGTCTGGCAGGAGATTTCTGATGGCCTGGAAAACCTCACCGTTGGCAACCACAGTTTCTCCTCGCGAGGTTATGTAAGCCGCTTTAACTTCAAAGGTGATGCCCAACAAAAACGTGTAAAAGACCTGTCCGGTGGTGAACGTAATCGTGTGCACCTGGCCAAGTTATTAAAATCCGGTGGCAACCTGTTATTGCTAGATGAGCCCACCAATGACCTTGATGTGGAAACCCTGCGAGCACTGGAAGAAGCACTGCTCAACTTCCCCGGCTCTGTGGTGGTTATCTCGCATGACCGCTGGTTCCTCGATCGAATTGCCACACACATACTGGCGTTTGAAAGCGAGAGCAAAGTCACCTTCTTTGATGGTAATTATTCTGAGTATGAAGAGGACCTGAAAAACAGGCTGGGGGATGAAGCACTGAACCCACACCGAATCAAGTACAAGAAAATTGATGCCTAGATTTCAATAACTAACCGTCACACATTGAAATCCCTTTTCAGTGTGTGGCCGGTATCATGCGATACCCGGCCGGCTTGCTCGTCATCACACGCCTGGCTATTAACAGCTGTTATTCAAACATAGCTGCTTTATAATAACGCCCTGTTGCAATAACCATAACTTGCTAATGCACAAAGCCTTACCTTTATTCATAACACTGACGCTTTTATCGGCTCTAAGCTTTTTAATCGCTTTCTCTGTCGGCAGCATCAATTTGTCATTTGATCAAATCACCAGCGCCCTGTTTTCAAATAACAAAGACATTGCTCAAACCATCATCTGGGAATTAAGAGCACCCAGAGCGACGATTGCATTTGTTACTGGCGGGCTGCTGTCACTGGCCGGCTTGCTGATGCAGGTATTATTGCGTAATCCGTTAGCCGATCCGTATATCCTGGGAATTTCAAGTGGTTCATCGGTGTTAGCCTTAAGCGCAATGGCACTCGGTTTGACCGGTTACTGGATTACAGCTGGCGCATTTACCGGAGCCTTATTATCAATCTTGCTGGTCTTTGGTCTCTCACACAGAAACGGCAGCTGGAATCCATCGCGCCTGTTATTGACCGGCGTGGTAATCGCAGCAGGCTGGGGCGCGATGATTAACTTCATTTTATCAACCAGCCCGGACAAACCGCTGCGCGGCATGCTGTTCTGGTTAATGGGTGATATAAACAACATCACACCAGAACCATCCAGCCTTGTCGCCCTGATTATCGGCACACTGGTCACCCTTGCAATCGCCCGTCAGTTAAATATTCTTTCAAGAGGTGATCTGCAGGCTACTGCACTGGGCGTCTCGGTAAAACCCTTGCGAATCACTTTGTTTTTACTCGCCTCCTGCTTGACCGCTTTTGCCGTCATTCAGGCTGGCAGTGTTGGCTTTATTGGTCTCATTGTGCCGCACATGTTGCGTCTTATTATCGGTAGCGATCACCGGCTATTAATACCCGCATCCGTGTTAGCTGGCGGCAGTTTATTATTAATATCCGACACCCTGGCAAGAACCATTATTGCGCCACAACAGTTACCGCTTGGTGTGATCACCGCCTTTATCGGTGTGCCCTTTTTCCTGTATTTATTAAATAAAAACTTTGACAGGAATCCGCTAAAATGAGTTTGCTGTGTGTGCAAAATCTGAGCCTTTCAATTGCCAATAAAAAAGTTTGTGATTCATTGAACATTGAATTCGAGGCCGGGCAAAGCTGGGGCGTACTGGGGCGCAATGGCGTCGGCAAAACCACGCTGTTACACAGCTTGTGTCATTTACGTACAGAATATTCTGGCGATATCATGCTGCAAGATAAAAACTTGCAGCAATACAAACGCAGCGACATTGCCAAACTAATGGGCATTCAGTTACAGCACAACGAAGACCCGTTCCCTTCAAGCGTGTTCGATACCGTGTTAACCGGCCGCCACCCCTATATTGCAAACTGGCAATGGGAAAATGAAGCCGACATATGCAAAGCCAAAGCAGCATTAGACATCGTCGAAATGACAGAACTGGCTGAACGCTCTGTGAACCAGCTATCGGGCGGCGAAAGACAAAGAGTCTCGCTAGCCACATTGATTACACAGGACCCGAAAATTTTTCTGCTTGACGAACCCAATAGCCATCTGGATTTAAATTATCAGATAAGCTTACTCGATCATTTTACATCTTACAGCCGTACAAATGAGCGGCTACTGATCATGAACTTGCATGACATTAATCTTGCTAGCCGGTTTTGCAGTCACCTGCTGTTGCTGACCGGAGACGGTCATTATCTTGCCGGCCCTGTCGAAAATATTTTAACCGCAGACAACTTAGAGCTGACCTTCAGGCACCCTATCGAGCAAATCCAGAGCCCCGACAGAAACATCTATCTTCCTGCCTGAGACAGTTAAAGCCCGACTGTTTTTTCCTCAAACAACTTAAGTCTCTCTTGACTTGGGCCTTAGCAACACGTAAAGTTCGCGCATTATTCAGGTTCCCTGATTTTTTCTTAAATCAGGGTTAAACGGGAAACTGGTGAGCTAGCAATAGCAAATCCAGCGCTGCCCCCGCAACGGTAATTGAGTTAAAGGCCAGTTAAAAAGCCACTGTGTTGATTGTTCATAACATGGGAAGGCAACTGGTTTGAACAGGCTAAGCCTGTTCACTCATAAGCCCGGAGACCGGCCTGTTTATAAAACCAGAATTGCGGCGGGCGATTCGGGGTGAGCAATTTTTCTCATCTCAGCCGCCGCTAAATATATTGCACGGGCGGTGCACGGAGAAAAAATGCCTTCTATTTTTATCAAAACCCTATTACTTTCACTTACCAGTTTAATTTCTGTTAATATTTTTGCTGAATCGTTACTACAGCCGGTTGTTATAACCGCCAGTCGACACAGTGAAAGTCTTGACGATACATTAGCATCAACTACCGTAATATCGCGTGATGATATTGAAGCCAGTAATTCGAGTACACTTGAAGAGCTTTTGAATACTGTGAGTGGACTGGATGTTAGAACTTCGGGCAGCTATGGTAAAGCTACTTCTATTTTTATGCGAGGTACTGGTTCAAGCCATATACTGACAATGATTGACGGTATCAAAATATATTCCGCTACAGGCGGCAGTACCGCCTTTCAGCATATTCCTTTAAGCCAGATTGAACGTATTGAAATAGTTCGCGGCCCACGCTCAGGTTTATATGGATCAGAAGCCATCGGCGGTGTCATTCAGATCTTTACACGTAAATCCTATGACAAAGCACAAAACACTTTACATCTTGAAGCAGGCTCTAACAATACAAGCGAATTAACTGCTGGTAGCAGTGGTCAGCATGGAAAATTAAGCTACAGTCTGTTTGTTAGCCAGTTCAATACAGATGGCATCGACTCAATAGAACATGCAACAGCTAATGACGATGATGCTTATGACAACACATCCATCAGCTCGAACCTGTCTTATTCAATCAATAAATCTTTAACTCTTGACGTCAGTTTGCTAAACGCTCAGGGTACAACACTGTATGACAACTGTTACAATGCCTCTTTTGCGACCTCAGACGATTGTAGTGCAGATATTGAGCAACAATCTATTTCAACCACGATGATTTTCGCACCTGAAGGTATCTGGGATAGCAGCCTGCAAATTGGCAGCAGCAAAGACTTCAGTGATAATTTCTGGGAAAGCGCAGCAAACAATACTTACGAAACAAAACATAAAAGCGTCACTTTTCAGAATAATTTTCAGTTAACTGAAAATCATCTGTTGATTGCTGGTATCGACAATACAGTTGATGAAGTTGAAGCCACACCTTATGTCACTTTTGACAACACACGCGACAACCAGGGCGTGTATTTATCTTGGAATGCCCAGCTTGATGCTTTTTCTGTTAGTACAAGCATACGCAGTGATGATAACGAACAGTTTGGAACACACTCCACCGGCTCCTTAAGCAGTGGTTATGAATTCAAAAATAAAATGAAAGTTTTTGTATCATACGGAACTGCCTTTAAGGCACCTACCTTTAACGAACTTTACTACCCGTTTTATGGCAGCGCTGATTTGGTTCCTGAAGAATCAGAAAGCTTTGAAATGGGTATTAAACAAAAACGTAACAAGCTGAACTGGGGCCTGAGTTACTATAATACGACGATTGATAACTTGATTGCCTACGACAGTGCTCTGTTTACCGCCAATAACATCAGTAAAGCCGAGATCGAAGGCTTTGAAGCAAGTATTAGTGCTGATATTTCAAACTGGAAGATGAACTTATCCAGTTCTTATGTTGAACCTATCAACAAAGACGACAGTAACTTCGGCAACATATTACCTGCACGGGTTCAGGAAAGCACAAATCTGAGTGTCAGTCGTCAATTTTCTAAAACTAATTTTTCTGTTTCGGTACTAAATCAAGGCAAACGTTTCAACGATGCAAGCAACAGTACAAAAGTCGATGGTTATACTACAGTTGATCTTAAACTGGGTTATAAGCTAACTAAAGCATTGAAAATTGAAGCTAAAGTTAATAACGCATTTGACGAAGACTATGTTATTAATGCAAGTTCAAGCACAATTTACAATACGACAGGCAGGACTGTCTTCATCAGTCTGAATTACAAGATGTAAACAATCCATGCAAAATAAAATATTTTTGTTTATTGCACTATCAGCACTGAGTCACCTGTCTATAATTGGCCTTTTTGCGCAACAAACAAATTTATTTGAAAAGACTGAACAAGGACGTTCATCTTTCTCAGTCGAAATAACATCAACCAAAAATAGAATCACTAGACAATCAAAATCGGGACACACTGCAAACTCAAGCAGAATCTCCGACAATAAAATGCAGCCCGACTCTCTCGAGACGCTTATATCTGTAGTTGAACATTCAGCCATGAATAATCCAGTCATCACTGCCACATCTCACAACAATTTAATCTCTGGCAATACCAGCCATATATTATTACCAGCTGATAGCCCAACAATTACTTATGTTGATAGCAAAGCACCAGAAGCAGAAAACACAGCCGATTTCAGCCGTGAAAAAATTAAATCAATCATTCAGACAGAACTATCGAAATATTTTTATTACCCAAAATCCGCACAGAGAAAAAACTGGCAGGGGCTTGTCATTCTAAGTTTTATCATTATGCCAGATGGACTTATTAATCATATTAAAATCAATCAAACATCAGGCTACCAAACACTCGATAATGCTGCCATAAATGCACTTGAAAAAATAAACAAACAAAAAGAATTCTCGCTGGCACTTAATGGCAACCAATCTCATCAGTTGCTGCCAGTAAATTACAAACTCACCAATTAACATCAAACTAAAACCTTTGGGTAGCTCCATGTATTTATATCGTTTTTTTCCACTATTTATTCTTCTTTATATCCCACTGACTACAAACGCTAATGAAAACACCTGCCCGCGAATCATCAGCCAGTCACCTTATATCAGTCATATGCTGGATTATCTGGGGCTAGCTGAATGTATCGTCGGTGTCAGCCGCTACAGCAAACGCAGTTTGCCGCATACCGGCGGCATACTCGATCCTGACGCACAAGCCATCGACTCATTGATGCCCGATCTGTTTATTACATCTGACTGGACAAGCCAGGCGACTTTAAAAAAAGTACTGGCGGGCGATGTCAAAGCGATTCGTTTAAAAAGCTTTAACAGCATGCTTCAACTTGAAGAAAACATGCAGCTTATTCTCGATGCAACTGGCCACACTCAGGTCAGCAACAAAGTAGAAGCGTTTGCAAAATCATGGCGTGAAAAAGTCAAACAGGTTGATGGTAACAACAGGCAGGTATTGTTATTATCGTCATGCAGTGGCATGCCCTATTCTTTTGGTCCAAATTCCCGTTTATACGATTTGTTCACAAAGGCCGGTTTTCGTGTTGTTGAGACCGGAGAAAAAATACGCCATATACGCCCCGGCAATGAAATCGAAGGGCTCAATCATCTGCTTAACCGCTACCGGCCTGATTTATTGTTTGTTTTTGAGCAGACATTAAACAAACAGTGCCAGCTGCTATTACCGGAAAAACCGGTGCGTATATTAAATTTAGATGGCAGTAAGTTTTTGCACCCGTCCACATCAATTCTTGAAGGGCTGGATTTATTAATCGCTAACAAACATGTCTGGCATTAAGGCCGGATATTATATGCATAAAAAAAGTGAAAATTATGACTGAAGACAGCAAACAACAACGTTACATCAATCGCATGCAGCGAAAAAAACAGATCATTGATGAAAAAATTGCCCAGGCCACCGAAGAACGGGGTGTGCTGTTAATCCACACCGGCAATGGCAAAGGCAAAAGTTCATCTGCTTTTGGCATGGTGGCACGGGCCCTCGGCCATGAAATGAAAGTCGGTGTTATCCAGTTTATCAAAGGCTCTTTTTCGACCGGTGAAGAAGCCTTCTTCAAACGCTTTGATGAGGTCGATTACCACGTCATGGGAGATGGTTTTACCTGGGAAACCCAGAATTTTGATGAAGATAAAAAAGCCGCACAGGCCGCCTGGCATCTGGCAGCAAAAATGCTTGATGATGACAGCTATCAGCTGATCATTCTTGATGAAGCAAACATTGCTATAAAGAATGGTCTGCTGGCGCTGGACGAGGTGATTAAAGACTTACAAAGCCGGCCGCTGATGCAAAATGTGGTGTTAACCGGGCGCGGAGCAAGAGATGAATTAATCGAGATTGCTGATACTGTCACCGAGATGCGTGATATCAAACACGCTTTCCGTTCAGGTGTTAAAGCTCAAAAAGGTATCGAACTGTAAACGGCCGGCTTAATAACCGGCTTTTATTGTCTTCAATGAAACGCCATAGTGGTATGCAAGCTGCTCATCGTCGTAACGGTGTTCTGCTCCCACCGGGCAGGCCACTCTTGCCAGACAACGGCTTGCACATAATGATGCGCTTTGTTGACGATAGTCAATACAGCGCTGGAAATTTAAGTCCGCATTGACCAGCGCCGCTGCCGGGCAGGCCTTGATACAATAGTGTTGCCTGCAGCTAACACAGGGTGATGATGTATCATACACATCCGTTTCAATAAAGTTTGTGTCCGCCAGCACTACCGCTCGGTATGCAAACCAGCTGCCCCAGTCTTGATTAATACCGACTTTAAAAGGTGAACTGAAATGCCAGCCGGCTAACGCCCCCAGTTGCTGCAAACCGATAACCGAATCCCCGGGATAAATTATTTCAAAATGATTAGCACCATGATATTGTTTAAAAAAATGCCGCACTGCCTCAACAGCATGCTGGTCAACAGGATCACTCACCTTGTTCAGGCTTTGGCTAACATTATTCCACATGCTACGGCCCAGATGGCCAACGACAATTAGCTGGCTAAAATCAGTTATCTCAGCGGCTGCATTTTTTAACGTTAGTAGCAGCTCATCAGGTAAATTATGTAAATCAAATACCGCATGGATATTAAGGCCTCTTTGCGTCAGGTAATCCGCCCTAAACTTTTGTTTTTCTAGCTTGTCGTTCTTCATATCAGCCATTCCGATAAACTGAGGTTTGTTTTGCAACGCGCATAGTCTAACAACAATAAGTACTTGTCGTTACAAATTCATTGCTACTATAATCAGGGCTCCCAAAAACTGTAAGAATCAAGGAGAGAATAATGGCAGTGTATACCTGTGATGTATGCGGAATGAGCATTGGCACTATGACATGCGGCAAATGTGAAAAAGAGCTGATTCATAGCAGCATTACGACAGAGACTGGTGAAACCGTTCATGTTTCTGAATGCCCTGACGGACACGGCAAAGTGAAGTCGCCGATGTGTTGCGGTCAGGATATGTCAGCCAAATAACAAGGTCGCTGCCGGGACGACAGGTCCCGGCAAGCTTATCATTTATCGCTGTTCAATATCCCGCTCAGGCCTCTGCTCTGATGTGTTTTGTGC
>Ga0224506_10002469_pt1 | contig 12571 bp, 10 predicted proteins | sample SF_Jan12_sed_USG_2_FD_169108 | JGI IMG/M metagenome (GOLD analysis project Ga0224506, IMG submission 169108) | Sediment microbial communities from San Francisco Bay, California, United States - SF_Jan12_sed_USGS_8_1 | ecosystem: Environmental > Aquatic > Marine > Sediment | place: USA...
TCTTTTGACTTACTCCACTCTGGTTGAAGGAATAAACGACAGTTGCTTTTTACTTTTTTTCGTTGCTCTTCTGCCCATTTAAAATCACTTTGGTTGTAGATAACCATCTTAAGTTCATTTGCATTTTGATAATTATCATCCGTAGGCAGTTTAAATTTCTTAGGCGACAGGCAAATCCAGTCCCATTTACCACTTAATGGATAAGCACCAGAAGTTTCTAAATTGGTAGCAATTCCTTCAGCTTGTAGTTTCTCAGTAAGCTGATCTAACTTATACATTAATGGCTCTCCACCAGTAACAACTGCTAATTTAGCTGGGTGCTTTTTAGCATTGTCTACAATTTCTTGAACATCAATATTAGGATGGTCATCTACATCCCAAGATTCTTTCACATCGCACCAATGGCAGCCCACATCACAACCACCTAATCGAATAAAATAAGCTGCTTTTCCTTGAAAACTTCCTTCACCCTGAATAGTGTAAAAAGCTTCCATTACTGGAAGGGTATTGTCTTGATTTTTTTGATTCATATAATTTTTGTTAAAGCGGGTGATCGAACCGCATTGTAAATTGTATTGAATATTTACTTATTAGCAGCTTGTAAGGTGTTCATTAGCAAAGAGGCAATGGTCATGGGTCCTACTCCTCCTGGTACGGGGCTTATATGTGTGCATTTTGGAGCAACTTCTTCGTACGCTACATCACCCAAAAGCCTAAACCCTGATTTTTTAGAATTATCTTCTATCCTATGAATACCTACATCAATAACTATTGCTCCTTCTTTTACCATATCTGCGGTTACAAACTCAGGCTTTCCTATCGCCACAATTAAAATATCAGCCGATTTTGTAATTTCTTTAATGTTTTTAGTCCTACTATGTACTAAAGTTACTGTGCAATTCCCTTGATCACGCTTTTGCCCCATTAATATGCTCATAGGCGCACCCACTATATGACTTCGTCCCATAACCACACAATGCTTCCCCGAAGTTTCTATCTGATACCTTTTCAGTAACTCCAATATCCCATTTGGTGTAGCTGAAATGTACGTTGGTAATCCTAAAACTAATTTCCCTAAATTCTCAGGGTGAAAACCATCTACGTCTTTTTGGGGAGAAATTGCTAATGTGATTTTTTGTTCGTCAATATGATCTGGCAGAGGAACTTGAACGATAAAACCATCTAACTCATTATCATTATTTAATTTTTCAACATGTTTCAATAGCTCCTCCTCAGTTATTGACTCTTCCAACTCAACTAAAGTGGATTTAAAACCAATCGCTTCACAAGCTTTTACTTTTGCATTTACATACGTCCTGCTTGCGCCATCATCCCCTACAAGAACAGCTGCTAAGTGTGGTGCTCTTTTCCCTTTAGCAACCATACTCTTTACTTTTTCGGCAATTTCGATCTTTATTTGTTTTGATGTTGCTTTACCATCAAGGATAATTGGTTTGGACATTCTAAGTATTTTAAAATTATGCTATTAGTATAATAATTATATTAATCAAGCTTAAGTACTGCCATAAATGCTTCTTGAGGGATTTCAACATTCCCTACATTTCGCATTCTTTTCTTTCCTTTTTTCTGTTTTTCCAAAAGTTTACGTTTTCGTGAAATATCTCCACCATAACATTTAGCCAACACATTTTTACGTAATGCTTTTACACTTTCTCGTGATATAATTTTGGTTCCTATTGAAGCCTGAATCGCTATTTCAAACATCTGCCTTGGGATTAGTTCTTTTAACTTTTCGCACAATCTTTTCCCCCATTCATACGCTTTATCTTTATGGACAATTGCCGAAAGTGCATCTACCTTTTCACCATTTAGCATAATGTCCAACTTCACCATTGTGGATTTTTGAAACCCTATCAACTCATAATCGAGGGATGCATATCCTCGAGAAATGGTTTTCAATTTATCGAAAAAATCGAATACAATTTCAGAAAGTGGTAGCTCAAAAGATAGTTCCACTCTATCCGAAGTTAGGTAAACCTGATTTTTTATTATTCCTCGTTTATCCATGCACAAAGAAATAATACCCCCAATATAATCGGCTTTAGAAATAATCTGTGCTCTAATAAACGGTTCTTCAATATGTGAAATAGTATTAGGTTCAGGCATTTCAGATGGTGCGTTAATATCTGTACTTGACCCATCTGTTTTAATGGCGTGAAATTGTACTGAAGGAACTGTTGTAATCACCGTCATGTCAAACTCTCTTTCCAATCGCTCCTGAATAATTTCCATGTGCAGCATTCCTAAAAATCCACAACGAAAGCCAAAACCTAATGCTGCTGATGTTTCTGGCTCCCATACCAATGATGCATCATTTAGTTGAAGCTTTTCCATTGAAGCTCGTAGTTCTTCATATTCGGTGGTGTCTACAGGGTAAATTCCTGCAAATACCATCGGTTTCACATCTTCAAACCCTTTTATCACATCTTTACAAGGGTTATTTACATGCGTGATGGTATCTCCCACTTTCACTTCTTTAGCTATTTTTATTCCAGAAATGAGATACCCCACATTTCCAGCACTAATCATTTTTTGAGGGTCTTGTTCTAATCTTAATATACCAATTTCATCAGCATCGTATGTTTTTCCAGTATTTAAAAATTTTACTTTGTCTCCTTTACTTATCTTTCCATTAATAACTCTGAAAATTACTTCAATACCTCTAAAGGAATTAAATTCGGAATCAAAAATCATGGCTTGAAGAGGAGCATCAGGGTCTCCTTCAGGAGCAGGCACTTTTGCCACTATAGCTTCTAAAATTTTATCTATCCCAAGCCCTTCTTTGCCACTAGCATGAATTACCTCACTAGGATCGCAGCCAATCAAATCAACAATTTGATCTGTCACTTCATCAGGCATAGCTCCAGGCAAATCAATTTTATTTAGCACTGGAATAATTTCTAAATCATGATCCAACGCCAAGTATAAATTTGAGATAGTTTGTGCCTCTATCCCTTGAGAAGCATCCACAATAAGCAGTGCGCCTTCACACGCAGCAATGGAACGTGACACTTCGTACGAAAAGTCTACATGACCAGGGGTATCTATTAAATTTAACGTGTATTTTTCTCCATCAAGTTCATAATCCATTTGAATAGCATGACTTTTAATAGTTATCCCTCGTTCTCTTTCGAGATCCATATTATCCAATAGTTGATTTTGCATGTCACGGTCAGCTACAGTATTTGTCTCCTCCAAAAGGCGATCAGCTAATGTACTTTTACCATGATCAATATGGGCAATAATGCAAAAATTCCTGATGTTCTTCATATCCTACCTCAAGGGTGTTTCTTGATGTTCACAATTCTGCAAAAGTAGGGATTATTTTGCTATAGCACCGTAGGGAAACACATATTTTACGTTCTTTGCATATAGAAAAATAGAATTATGAATATAGCTAATACGAAAAAGGAAAACAATATTGCTGAATACATTATTTACATGTTCCAAACAGAAGATTTAATTCGCTCGTATGAACTGGATATTAAAAGAATTAAAAAGAACTTAATATCACTAATTCCTGGCGATGAGGTTGAAAAAGAAGGATTGAGAATATGGTACAGCAAAATCATTTCCTCAATGAAAAAGGAGCAGATAGCAATGAATGGACACCTTAAGGAAGTTCAGGATATTATTATAGAGCTACAACTAATATTTAATACTCTAAAAAATGACGACAAAACATTTAAAGAATTAACTATTTCAGCACAACCTTTTTTTGATAAGAACAAAGCCGACAATAATGAAGTTACTATTTGTCTCAATGGGATGTATGCCTACCTGATATTAAAAACTGATGATATCCCTGTTCCTGAACTGACAACAAGAAGTGCTGAATTATTTGGTGAAGTTCTTTCCTATTTAAGCTATAAATACAAGCAAAAGCACTTCGCTGGAGATACAAAATGATACAATGTCAAGCTTTTGTTATGACTCTTTTTATTTTGATCCTCATCCAAACTAACTGTACTCACAAAATATCCTCGTGACCAAAAGTAATTACTCCAATATGGGCTATGACTTAAAACACTTGACCACCGTCTGAGACGGTGGTTTTTTATGTTGCAATAAATTCATCAGGATCCTGTATAAGTTTCCACGCTGACACATCCATTACTATCATCAGCTGCAAAAGTTAAAATAAGTTCATTTAACAGAATTGTATAGTTTATATTCTCAGTAACCTGAGTACCATTATCATCAAAAGAAGCACTTATTACTGTGTCAGTATAAGTATAAGTTACTGTTCCTGTAGGGCTATTACTTCCAGTAAAAGTTATTGTTCCATCTGAATTAAACAAAATAGTATCACAAGATGTGGAGCATGAAGAGGTTTCATCATTCGCAGGATCTGTACAACTAGAAACAGTTTTCGATGTAAAAGTCCAAGTAGTTCCGACAAGTGGTGAATTTACATCAATAAGATCAGCAATGTCGTCAGTAGTACATCCATTAAAGACTAAAGTAATTAATAGTAACCCAATTAAATTTTGTGTTAATTTTTTCATAATCGTAATTGTTAAATTTTAAAATATATTAAATCCTATTTTATTGGGTTAAAGCTAAATATTAAGCATTTAATATTCCATCCGTAAAGTACGTGTTTTATCTACGGGATAGTACGCAGACCACTTTCATGAAATCTTAAAAAAGTGAAATATTGTGATAACTATTGTAATATGATTGGAGGGTATTTGTTTTATTGTACTATGTGAAATAGATAGAACTTAAACATTAGAATTAGTGTGTTTAAGGCAACCAAAAATCAAAAATAATATCGTTCATACATTTAAAATGTCCCTTAGGACATTTATCATATCCTATTTTTGAGCAAGGTCGGCAATCAATTTTATTATTCTCTAAAACAATGAATTTCGTTTTATACGGATACATCCCAAACATGGGGATAGTGTTTCCCCAAATAGAGTAGATTTCTTTTTTGAAAGCAGCTGCAATGTGCATTAGCCCAGTATCATGAGAAAAAACGTATTTTGCATTTTTTAATATGGAGGCCGATTGGTTAAGGTTAAATTTTCCACAAGCATTATAGATTAAAGTCTTTTTATTCATGTTTTTCAAGCTTGACTCCATTGTTTCGGATTGGTCAGTACGCTCAAAAAATGCCTGTATTTTATCACCCACTACTGCGTCCTCTTTACCTCCGAGTAAAATTATAGGCTTATTAATTTTATCACACAGTTCAACCATACGATCGAGCGTAAGACGTTTTGAAGCATGTTGTGCTCCAATAGCATAGGCAGTGTATTCTTTCTGATGTGTTTCAGGCAGCCATTCGGTAGGCACCTTGTCATTTTCAGGAATAAAGTAGTCCAAGCCAAGCTGATCTTTTTTTACACCTATTTCTTTTACAGACTCCATGTATCGGTCAACGATATGCACATTGGGTAAATGATCTATTTTCAGATTTACTTTTAGCCACTTTTCCTTGTTGAGCTTGTCGAAGCTGAAACTTTTTACTCCAAGTCGAAATTTGATAATTCTTGTTCGTAGATTATTATGTAAGTCAATTACGTAATCAAATTGTTCTTTTTTTAATTCTTTGATAAGTTCATTAAGTGAGCCAACTAGAAGGTGCACTTTATCTATATACGGATTACTTTCTACAATCCCTGCATAACTTTTCTTTGTACAATAATGTATTTCAGATTCATCAAGTTGTACTTTAAGTGCGCGTACTACAGGTGTTGTAAGCACAATATCTCCAATGGAGGAAAAACGAAGAATTAATATCTTTTTCCCTTTCATTACTTAATTTGTGCTAAGGCACGTTTTTTACGTTTGGAAAAATGATTTTGAACTTGTTCAAGTGAAAAGGAATTGAATGTCATGTCTGCAGTAAGCCCTCCTTTTCTGCCAACACAAAGTCCATAGTACATATCCGCATAACCATCTTTTTCGTGAGCATCGGGGTTTATACTTAGCATCACTCCTTTTTCAATGGCATAATGTACCCATCGCCAATCTAAATCTAGTCGCCAGGGATTAGCATTAATTTCTATAATAACACCATATTCAGCACAAGCATCAATTATTGTTTTGTGATCAATTGGATATCCTTTCCGTTGTAAAAGCAATCTGCCAGTTGGATGCCCCAACATAGTTGTGAAAGGATTGGCAATAGCAGTAAGCAAACGGTCAGTAGCTTTTTTAATATCCATACTTAATCCTGAATGGATAGAAGCTACAATAAAATCAAAACTTGCCAGCATGTCATCATCATAGTCTAATCGTCCATCAGGAAGAATGTCAGATTCAATCCCCTTAAATATTTTAAAAGGGGTCATTTCCTCATTTAGTTGATCAATCTCTTTGTGTTGTGCAATTACTCGTTCCTCTTTTAGCCCATTTGCATAGTAAAAAGCGGATGTACTATGATCTGAAATGCCTAGGTATTGATATCCCAATTCATGACAATAGGCGGCCATGTCTTTTAGGCTGTGCTTCCCATCACTCCAAGTGGAGTGATTGTGTAATATGCCTTTCAGGTCACTCATTTCAACCAACTTTGGAAGCTTGTCTTTAGTTGCAGCTTCCCATTCAAATTGCCCCTCTCTGATTTCAGGAACTATAAAAGGAACACCTATTTTGCTATAGGCTTCTTCTTCACTACCAATAGTATTATTTTTAATGATTTTGTTAAGTGTAAGATCATCTTTAACAATATGTGATAAATGAATTGGAGAACTTGAGGTAGATAAAAGGGTATTGTAAAATCTTTTCTTGCTTGAAAATTTAATAATAATGGTTATACCCCCTTCTTTCAATTTTCCACGCCATGTTTGTGGTCCCGAATGGATTTCGTCATAAACTATATCAGGAAAACTATTAAAGTAATTAATTAATTTTTGTTTAGAATCAGTTCCTACTACTAATTTAATTTCATTGATGATTTCCAGCTTTCTTCGTACTTCTCCAGTTACTTCAATCAAGTCATTCGGAAACTCTTTTTTTAATGTATCACATAAATCATTTGCTATTTTTTCGGCTTTGGAGTAATGAAGTTTGTGTTTATTTGCTTGAATGAAAAGCAGTATTTCTTTAATATTTTGAGCAGTTTTTTCACCAAAACCTTTTACTTTCGATAGCTCTCCTTTTTCAATTACTTCCAGTAAAGTTGAAGTATCTTCAATGCCCATTTGTTGCCAAATGGTTTTGATTTTTTTTGTGCCAAGTCCTTTAATTTTCAGCATCTCCATAATGCCGACAGGTGTTTTTTCCTTTAGTTTTTCTAAAGCTCCAATTTCACCTGTTTGTGTTAGCTCATCAATCGTTTTAGCTGTACTTTTTCCAACACCTTGTATTTTTTCTATGTCATCAATTTTTGTTTGAGATAACGACTCGTTATATCTCTCTAAATTAAATAAGGCATTGTTATAGCCTTTTATTTTGAATTCATTTTCATCGTGGAGAGTCATCAAGTCCACATACAAATTCAATGTTTTTACGATTGTTTTATTGTCCAATTTTTTTTGAATTAACGTTTATGTTTTAAAAACAGGATGACTAAAATATGGAAAATTTAAATAAGACTACTCCTAATTTATTAAGTTACTGATCATGTCTTGGTTTTGTGTCTTCACAAGTTGGAAATAGTATTTTATTGATTATCTATAGCGTCTTCTGCGGATATCGCTGAGAAGCTTAAAATCGATAATTTTAAACACAAACATTTTTGTCTCAAGTACTCGCACCAGTTGGAGCTTTAATAGTCCGTTAGTAACGACTCATATGGAATTTTCAATTTATCATGTAAATTTCGAATCATCTTGAGGGTCAGTTTTCGTTTACGACTAAAAATTTCAGACACCCTACTTTTATATCCAAGAACTTGAGCCAAATCCTTTTTGCTCATCTCCATTTGTTCCATTCTAAATTTAATTGCTTCAATTGGATCTGGAGCCTCAATAGGATAATGTTCATCTTCATATTTTTCAATTAATATAGAAAGCACTTCCGCTTCATCTCCTTCCTTTGTATCCAATTTAGCATGGAATATTTCTTCAAGTCTTTTTAGTGACTGATTATAGTCTCTTTCGCTTTTAATTGCTTTAATTTCCATAGTTTAAATCGTGTTAGCATCTAGATTTTTAAATCTCTTATAGTTTGGTAATGTCTTGAAGTGAGAAACAATCCCATGAACTAAAAATTCAAATCTCTGGAATTTAATAAGAGTTCTACCAATTAGAGCCTGAATATCTATTGAAATCTCTTTGCTATCCATTGTATTTCTATGGTTGCACAACGCCTAGATAAAAAAGTAGAGATTGAAAAGCACCATACTTTCAATCATCCACAAGCCAAGGCGATTTCAAATATAATTCTTCTTGGCGAAATTTCCAGAATGTGATTCACTTTCGTATTATAGATCAACTCTATTTTTATTTATCTGTTGTTACCTGCTAACTATTGATATAAATCGTCATAATGTTTAATAGTCAAATAAACCTGCCATAATGCTGAGAAAGTTGTGAATAAATGCCATTTACTGCCATATTCAGAAGTCTGTCCATGTAAAATTAAATCTCTATCTTCTTTAAATCTCCTTCTTAAAAAGTCCAACCTTGTTTTAAGGTTTATTTTTATTTTAGAATTAGATAACCTCTGAATTTTTTCAGAGACTGATAATGGCTTTGAATAATTCTGTAAAATTGGCTCTTTACTTTGAGTATAAGTGTGCAACTCAATTTCGTCAATTTCGTAATCGTCATCCCAATTTCCATTGCGTAGTAGACTGTCTAATGAGTTGAACTTAGGATGATTTAAGTCAAGTTTTAAGTTTTGCTTTTCATTCAAAAACTCTGCTAAATCACGAACAATTCCCTCAATTGTTGTTAAAAGCAATAAGTTGCAAGCTTTGTTTAAGTTATTTTCTGAACAATTGAGAACTTCTTCAAGAGATGATACATGTCTTTTATATCTAGATTCTTTGAGATATGGAATTACGTTGTTTTTAACTTTTTCAATTTTACGAGGGAGGTGTCTACCTAATGAGTTTATAGCCTTCGCTGTACCTGCGATTAATTCCGTCATTTTTATACATTTTTGCTACGTGATGTGTAGCCATTATTCAGGACGACTCAGAGTGGCAGGTAACGCCACTGTATGGCGCGTACGCCCCCAGTAGCAAATTAAAGACGAAAGCTAGTGATTTCTGTGTTTCTGACCAAGTCACTTAAAACATGGCAGATAAGATTCTACAAAATACGAGCCGAAACCTGCGTGAAGGCTAACTGCAAATAAAGATAAGGGGAGACCTTAAGGGATAAACAGATAACTCAAACACAGAAAGAACGGGCAAGTTGCACCTACTTAACAGTAAACTAGTGTAGCGTATGCGCTCATACAGAATGTTAGTGGCTGCCTTTTACGGTATCAAGATCGTCTTTGTGTTTAAGTTGTACAAATAATTGGCAGTTCGCTTTTCATAAAATTCACCAAATCCAATTGTGAAGTATTCCTTCCAATCTTTGAATCTCTTTGGAGTCCCAATTCCTGAAAAATTCAGCAGATTGATGAAAACTATTTTGTCTTGATTTACATCGTCAATATACCCAAAGTACTGTCTTTTGTACTTCTTAAAGTGTCTAACTGGGTTCTTGATTTGAAAGTTTCCTTTTACTCTCGTGTCAGAGGCTAATGTGTTGTTGATTTGTTTGATTAACTCTATTTCTGCTTCTTCGATTTCTTGAATAGAGAGATTCATTCTGTTGTCATAACCTTCGTAAAGGATGTCACACTTTTTGTCGAATAGAATTCCGTCAACATTTTTTAATTGAATTATTGAGCCATCACAAGGAGGGTTAACAGGATTTTGAGCATAAGTCAATAGAGGGAAAACAAGAAAAGTGAATATGAAAAAAGATTTACTCATTATGTTGTGGTTGCCACTAACTTATGTATTATAACACCTACAAAGTGTATATTATACGCTCAATATAGAAATAAACACTCACTCCATGAAACAATTAATTCTATATTTTATGATATTTATCACTACTGACCGACTAAACATTTTGGGGAATCAATATTGAACCTGAAAACATGCTTATAATTTCTTTAAATAAATATTTCATAACTAATTTGGAATGAATAATTATGAAAGGGGTAGTTTTTTCGTTTTTATTAAAAACTGCATTTTTAGTATAAAAACAAAGGTTTTACTCCAGTTTCAATTTTTACTCGGTCAGTAGTGGATATTTATAATAGATTCCGTTCAAATTTCTTCTTAATCTCTCCTAAACATAAGTTACCAAGGCTCCCTTCGTGGGTATGCGTTACTTTTTTGTCGGGAGTGAAATTACCTTCTAAGATTTCTTGTCCTAATTTTTTGTAGGCATCTCTAAAAGTCATGCCATCTAACACTAGTTTGTTTACTTCCTCCACACTGTACAGGTAGTCGTAAATAGGGTTATCCAAAATGTCTTTCTTTATTTCTACATGTTGTAGCATAAAATTAGTGACCTCTAAATTGTCTTTTAGGGTATCAATCCCCTCCATTAAATTTTCCTTTAGCAATTGAAAATCCCTATGATACCCACTCGTTAGGTTATTGGTAATCATCATTATTTCAGAAGGCATATTTTGAAGTTTATTACATTTAGCACGGATCAATTCAAACACATCTGGATTTTGTTTGTGCGGCATAATGCTAGAGCCCGTTGTTAACTCCTTTGGGAAACCCAAAAAGTTGAAATTTTGGCTCATGTATAAACACACATCCGCAGACAGTTTAGAAAGCGTCCCCGCAACAGATGCCATCGCAAAAGCCATTGTTTTTTCTAGCTTCCCTCTACTCATCTGTGCAGCTACCACATTGTATTTCATACTGTCAAATTCCAATAATTCGGTCGTCATGGTACGGTCTATCGGAAATGATGAGCCATACCCAGCTGCTGAACCTAATGGATTTTGGTCACTAATTTTGTGTGCTGCATTCAGCAACATAACATCATCAATTAACGTTTCGGCATAGGCCGAAAACCAGAGACCAAAAGAAGAAGGCATGGCTACTTGTGTGTGGGTATATCCAGGAATAAGTGTTCCTTGATATTTTTCACTTAATTCTATTAATGTATTGAAAAGCGTGTTTATTAATGATTTAATACTGCCTATTTCTTCTTTTACATACAAGTGTAAATCGACCAAAACCTGATCGTTTCGCGACCTTGCCGTGTGTATTTTTTTTCCTGCATCCCCAATTTTTTGTACGAGTTCATACTCTATTTTGCTATGAACATCTTCGAATGCCTCTTCGATAACAAACTTACCGCTGTCTATCGTTACTTGAATCTCTTCTAGTCCACTCAGAATAGCTTGTAATTCCGTATCTGATAAGACCCCAATTTTATGAAGCATTTTGGCATGAGCAACATTGCCTGCCACATCGTGCTTTGCTATTTTTAAGTCTAAAATACGGTCTTTCCCTACTGTAAATCGATCGACAAGATTGTCCGTTGTGTACCCTTTATCCCAAAGTTTCATAGTATTTCGTATTTATAATATCGTATTAAATAGTTGTATATATAACGCTATCCCTTCTTCAATTTCTTGTAGATAGATAAACTCATCGGCACTGTGAGATCGAGTAGATAAACCAGGCCCTAGTTTTAATGATGGACAAGATAATACCGATTGATCCGATAATGTTGGGGAACCATACGTTTTTCTTCCCATTTCAATCCCTGCTTGTACAATAGGGTGGTCAATAGGGATAGACGAAGAGTTTAAACGAAACGATCGGGCTACCATTTTACTTTTTGTGTGTTCATCTACTGTTTTAAAAACCTCTTGATTTGTATATGCCTCATTTACCCTAATATCAACTACAAAATGGCAAGTAGCTGGCACTACATTATGTTGCTCTCCTGCCTGAATTTGTGTTACGCTCATTTTTACTTTTCCTAACGTCTCAGAAATTTTTGGAAACGCATAGCTATTAATCCATTGAATATCTTCAAGAGCATTATAAATAGCATTGTCAGTGTTTTCATGAGCGGCATGTCCCGAAACACCAGGTGCATATCCATCCAGCACTAAAAGTCCTTTTTCGGCTATTGCCAAATGCATTTCTGTAGGCTCTCCCACTACAGCAAATTCAATAGGCGGAAGTTCAGGAAGCAAACTATTCAGTCCATTATCACCAGAATTTTCTTCTTCGGCAGTGGCAGCAAGTACGATGTTGTATTTTAAATCTTTTCGATCATAAAAATGGGTAAATAAAGCCATTAATGAGACCAGGCAACCTCCTGCATCATTACTTCCCAATCCATATAATTTACCCTCTTTTACAATTGCCTCGAAGGGGTCGTTTGTATATCCTTTGTTTGGCTTTACGGTGTCATGGTGGGAGTTGATAAGAATAGAGGGCTTAGAGGGGTCAAAATATTTATTTACTGCCCATATGTTGTTTTTACTTCGTTTACTTTCTATGCCAAATCCAGATAACCATTCTGATAGTAAGTCAGCTGTTTTATCTTCTTCTCCCGAAAATGATTGGGTTTGAATTAATTTTTTGAGTAGATCAATAGCT
>Ga0224506_10002470_pt1 | contig 12566 bp, 12 predicted proteins | sample SF_Jan12_sed_USG_2_FD_169108 | JGI IMG/M metagenome (GOLD analysis project Ga0224506, IMG submission 169108) | Sediment microbial communities from San Francisco Bay, California, United States - SF_Jan12_sed_USGS_8_1 | ecosystem: Environmental > Aquatic > Marine > Sediment | place: USA...
AAGTTGGCGGGAGAGAACAACTCGCCATCGAGGCGTACGCCGACTCCATAGAGATTGTACCGAAAACGCTGGCTGAAAACGCGGGTCTGGAGTCCATCGACATACTTGTAGCGCTGAGAACAGCTCACGAAAAGCCGAAAGGACACTTCATGGGGGTCGACGTATTCACCGGTAAGATCGTTAACATGCACGCAAAAGGAGTGATCGAACCCCTACGCGTGAAGGAGCAGGCGACGAAATCCGCGACCGAGGTGGCATCCATGATTCTGAGGATCGACGACGTGATTGCGGCAACGAAACCTAAAGAATGGAAGGCGCCGCCGGAAGAAGAAGGTATCGGAGAAGAGTACTAGCCGTTCGTTGAGCCATTTTACCTTTTTTCAGTTCGGTTGGTTTGGTCTTGCCTTGACCTGGCATGTTATATCTATGTTTGATTTTGTTCCTTGTATTCATGCAGATAAATAATAGAACAATCTACAGTGAAAATCTTATATAATAGCGGTATGTAAAAACAGAAATCTGTAGATTTCTGAACATAAGAAAAGGAGGGGAAAAACTGTCAGTAAGAGAAAGATCAGTCGAAGGGATTTCCTGAAGACCGCTGCTGCGGGCGCGGCAGCTGCGGGATTGGCTGGAGTTACATCGAGGTCTTTCCTTAGGGATTTGTTTCCACCAGTGAAGGCACAGGAACGCATTCCAATCAACAGTGCGATTGTAGTAGGATCGGGACTTGCAGGCCTTACGGCGGCTATGTTGCTCACGGATATGGGGAAAGAAGTAACGGTGCTGGAGCAATGCCACAAACCCGGTGGCAGAGTGCAAGACCTAAGATACCCGGACGGATCACATGCCTGCGTATCATGGGAGGAATGGTTTAACAGACAGATCGACCCAGATGTGTGGTGGCTTCTAAGCAAACTAGGATTCGCTGGCGACGACTATACTAGGTGGGAATATGATACTTTCTACTACTGGAGAAACAAATACTGCTTTGACACCTGGAACAGAATGATCAACGAATGTCTCCCATGGGACGACCCGGGCGGAGCGGAAGACTACTGGGAGTTCGACGATGAAGTTTGGTTCACAGGATCCATGGAGACTCCGTGGGAAACAGGAAAGTACCCTGACTACGACTACACGGACTTCAAAGACTGGATACTATGGAATCCGCAAGGAAAGCCACACCACCGCACCGACGTAAACGAATTCATAGCCCTAAACATGAGAGCAGAATTTGGAACACCAACCTCTGACGGAAGCGCGGCACTAGGTCTCGACAGCTGGTACTACTGGGAGTACAGCGACTGTTGGTCACTCAATGACGGCAACTACCAAGTCATCGAAAGGCTTTGTTCAAGAATACCCCCAGGTTCCTTGCACTTGAATGAAACGGTAAATAGTGTGGAAAACACGGCTACAGGCGTTGAAGTAACCTCTAAAAAGGGTAGGTACACGGCTGACGTTGCAATTGTCGCTGTCCCACACAACGTGGTAGCCAGCATGGTGCCGGAACTTCCAAGCGAAAGAGTAGCTGCCTTAAACACGCTTGGAACACCTAGAAACATAAAGGCGATTCAGCAGTACACTGAACCATTCTGGGACACTCTCTATAGCATGTATGGCTGGGGTGGATACATCGACACACATAAGGAATGCGTCTGTGTCGAGTCATCACTGCAGAACATTCCAAAAGGAATACTGGGACAATACATTAACGAACCAGAAGTTGGCGAATTCTGGGGTAACGCTAAAGGAATCCATCTTAAAGGAGGTAGCGCTAGAAACGTAACAAATGCTATGTTGGATGATTTAGACCAGTTCTGGCCAGCCAGCCAATACTTCATCGACGGATCTGATCGTGTGTACCAGTGGGAACCCTACGTGCCTCTGTTTCCACCTAGATACGTGCTAGACGGAACCTACGTACTGAACCGACAGCCAATTAACGGAATCTTCTTTGCCGGCGACTATGTTTACGGAGCTGGTGCAAGCCCAGCCATAGCAAGCGCCAGAGATGCAGTAGCTAACTTCACATGACCTCCCAAAATGGGCAGAGAGGAGCAACCCTCCAATCTGCCCACGCTCCCCCCTTATTTGCCACCACAATTTGCATCGAAAAAAGCCTCATAGCATTTACAATGATTCGAAGCAACGAAGATATGGATTGTGATTAAAGCTAAAATAATGTTTTATTATAATAAGCGGCGGTGAAGGAAAATGAAGACAGTAAGAGTTGAAGGAAAACAAGTTGAGGTTATTGAATCAGGCAGAGTAAAAAGGTTCGAGATAAGTGGTCTTCCTAAGGACTTTATGGAATGGCAAGTGGAATCGAGAAAAGAGCTCTTCAACCGAATCGAGAGAGGTGAATTCATTGCCATGTTTGGAGTCCATCTTCCCGTCTTAGTTACCTTGAATAAGGAAGGCGCTTTTCCTTTCAACACAGGCAATAGAGGTGCCGGCCTCGTTCCAAAAGCTGAGCATTTAGAGTCATACCTGCATAGCCTCCGTGAATGCTTGACACGCACAAAAGAAAAGCCTTGGAAGGAAAGTCTTCGAGACAGGTTATCCATTATAAGAGAGATCTATTCTAGCACAGAAAACTTTGACGAAAGAATGCTGGGTGGACTAGAAATTTTCGAGGGAAAGGCGTACAAGAACATGCTGGAAAACCCTTTGGTTTCGTTACACTACACCGGCCCCGGTCCGACATATCGAAGCTATCAAGTGAACTGTGTAACCGAGGTTCTCCCGGTTGAGGATGCACGTTACCAGTTTCTCCGTTTGACTAGGCGCCTCTTTGAATACGAGCGCTTCCATGTCCCTCAGCCTGAATTTCCGTGTGGATACGTCTTTTGGGTGTGCGAAGTCTACGATAAAACCCCTCGGTCAAAAGTCAAAAAGCCGAGTACCTAGTACGCTATGTTTCTTATGTAACTTTCGAAAATACCGCAGGAAGATGAGAAAAGAAGTGAATGAACCACACAAGTGGAGGCGCAAGCACACGCGCATCTCATCTAAATAGCTTTGGATTAGACGTAAATATTGTAAGAGGTGGGCGAACTGGAGCCTAAAACAAAAAGGGTGGCCTTGGCAACTATATTCGGAGCTGTAATCTTCATATCCAAGACTTTTTTGCCTTCTCCTATAGACAAGATGTTTACTCTCGTACATGCTCTTCTACTCGCCTTGGGCGCTTTGCTGTTGGGACGAATGGGCGCTACGTACATTGCTGCGATCGGAGGGGCTCTAACCGCTTTGTTGAGGACATCCATGGCTCCTTTCACTTTGGTCTTCGCCCTATCGTATGGCTTGTTAGTAGACGTCTTCTTTTTCGTTTTTAAGATCAATACTGCCGAAGGCAATGTGAAAACCAGCAGGCTAGTTGCCTCGATGACCATAAGCACAGCCTTATTAGGGGTCACCAGCTATTATACAACCGTTTTCGTAGTGCCTTTGCTTCAAAGAAACCCTATGTTAGAACTCGGCATACTTGTTATCGGGACTGTCAATGGCATAGTGGCTGGCTACTTTGCGTCCGTTATCTGGAACAGGTATCTAAAAAATGTTAAATTCTGATTGGCAACTGTTCCTATCTGCAGGAAACTACGCTCCAACAATCATATTAGATTAACAAAACTTCGCCCAAGCCTATCTGCAGGTGCACATCAAGTACGGGCCCGGTCCCCCTCACAACACAAATTTTCCTCTGATCACACCCGCTTCTCCTCTTTCTCCCATCGTGATCTCAAAGAGTTTTTTCAGCAACTCCACATCTTCTCCGGCTTGTTTCACACCCCTCCTAGAAAACACCCTCTCCTGAGTTTTAATAGCTGATTCAAGTTCCAACTCCACAGATTTTGCTCCGAGACTCTTCGCCCAGATTGTGAAGGCAGGCACATCTTCAGTTACGAACCCATGCACATGTGAAGCCACACCTATCTTTCTGCCCGTATAAATCTGCGTTCCAACAGAAGTTTTGACGTGATCGCCTATGAAACACCCAACCTTCTTCTGACCAGTGTCCACTTTTTTCCCTCCCGTCACGACCTGCACCGTTCCATAGGTGTTTTTAAGATCCGAGTTGGTCGTGGCAGCCCCTAGATTTACCCATTCCCCGATGTAAGCGTGTCCAACAAACCCTGTGTGGTACTTGTTCGAATAGCCCTGAACAATCGTTTCTTCAAGTTCACCACCCACACGACAGACGTTCCCGACGCTACAGCCCTCCCGTATCAGCCCGCTAGTGATGACGGTCTTATCTCCTATGTAGGTTGGACCGCTAATTCTTGAACCCGCGTGCACCACGGTTTCACTACCTATGTATATAGGACCATCTCTAGTGTCCAACGTGACAGAAGCCTCGACAAACGATCCTTCACCAACGTACACTTTTTCCCTATCGCCGTACACCCTAACCCTGTCGTCCATCTTTCCTTCACATCCCCTCTTACCCAACCTGAAATAGTCCTCTTCGATCAATTCCGCATTGCTGTTAACCAAGTCCCAAGGGTAAGTTGGAAAATGCAGGTTGGAAGACTCCAGAGTTTTGCATTCTCCAATCAGTTTTTCTGATGCAAGACGAGTAAGGGGTTTGCAGATTTCCTCCCCATGCTTCGTGGCGACACGTTCGCCGAGGTGAGCGAGAGCAATTCTCCCCTGTTGTTTGATCACAACGTTTCTGTCCAACTTTTTCTCTATCAATCGTTTCACCTCGTCATTTACGATCAAAGTTCCATTAATTAAGAGGACATCATCATCGATCGAGTTAGGTTCGTTCACCGGACATGAAACTCGCCTCATGAAAGTGGGCACTAAATAATCTCTTGTAAACAAAAGAAAACTGGATTCAGAAAAAATTCTCTGAGCGCGTTCGAGAAAACTGAACATCCCGCTTCTACACTCAAAAACAGGTCTCGTGTAAGTGATCGGCAAGAAGTTTGCATAAACCTCGTCTTCAAACAATGCCGCAATCATCTTCTTTTATCCCTCTTGATGATCTTCACATTTACGTCATACTAAACTGTTTTCTAAAAAAGGTATTTGTGTAAACACGCGCCGCAAATCCCTTTTTTTGTTAGGTCGCCTACCTAACTGGGGTGAAGTCTGGTAGTTTTGTTGAACAAGACAAACGAAAAGGTTCATTAAACATTATCACAAAATATTAGATTTGGAGCAAAATGTAAATGTCGAAAGAAGATAAAATGGTAGAGGAGCTTAAACGAATCAGAGAGTTGCTTGAGCCTAAACCCGCTCCACCGCCACCAAAAGGACTATGGAACGAGTTCATGGACTTCATTTCAAAATACAAAGTCATGGGTCTCGCTGTTGCCTTCATCCTGGGCATATACCTCGGCGAATTGGTTAAAGCACTTGTTGACAACCTAATCATGCCGATAATCACTCTCGCCATGCCCGACGTCGAATGGACAACCATCGCAGCCGGACCATTCCTCGTGGGAAACTTCATTGCCGCGTTGATAACCTTTCTCATAGTAGCCTTCGTAATCTTCATAATAGTCAAGGTCACCAAACGATGGGGAATCGAATAGCGCAAACACCCGGTCTCTCTTGCACGCACAAATGTTTTAAGTGCCAACCCAAAAAATAACCTACTGAGGAAATCATATGGCCGAAAAAGCAGTTTCCACAGCAAAGGACCTAACAATCAGCATCATAGGCTTAATCATTGCAATAATCCTAGCCGTCCTAGCGTTAGGAATCGCCAACTTGGGAATAGAAATCTTCGGAATAAGTGGAGAGACACCAAAGGCAGCCGCGCTGATAGCAGTTGCAATAATCATAGGACCAACAATAGCGGCATTCGCCACCAAAAAATACTTCTAACCCACCAAAAACTTCCAAAAACTCCCTCCTTTTTTTGGATACGCATACACAGCTCGTAAACTTTGAAAGAGACGAATACAATTCAAGAGCGACGAAGACTGTTAAGGAAATCCAAGAACTCGTTAAAGCCAGCTTTGAACACGCAACCAAAGAATACACAGACCAAAGCAAAATGTTCAGAAAACACAAGCGACTACACTCCTTCCCCGAAAAACACACAGCTTTCCAACAAAGCTCATAGGAACTCTATTCAATAAATATCCCGTCAGACAAAACAATCTTCAAAAGACCACAACGCCTAGGGGGTATAGAGGAACTAAAAAAATAATAGAGAGATCTATAAGAGAAACTAAACAAAAGCTGATCCAACAAAAACTTCAAGGTGACACAAATGGTCGGAATATTCTGTTGCATCCTCAAAGACGGAAAAGCAGCACCAATTGTCCACTCAGCCCTGAAAAAACTCGAATACCGAGGCTACGACTCCACAGGAGAAGCAACAATCCACAAAAACAAACTATACATAAAAAAGGACAGCGGAACAATCGACGAAGTCCACGCAAGACACAACTTAGACGACCTCCCAGGCAAAATAGGAATAGGACACATAAGATGGGCGACACACGGAGCTCCTCTAAGAGAAAACGCCCACCCCCACATCGACTGCAAAGAACAAATTGCCGTTGTCCACAACGGAATAATCGAAAACTTTACAGAACTAAAGAAGGAACTTGAGGAACTAGGACACACCTTCAAGTCCAAAACCGACAGCGAAGTCATCCCCCACCTCATCGAAGAAAACCTAAACAGAGGCTTACCCCTCATCGAAGCGACCCGAGAGACCATAAAACGTCTAGAAGGATCGTACGCCATCGCTATTATTTACGTTAAAGAACCCGACAAGATCATTTGCGTTCAAAAGGAGAGTTCTCTCACAATCGGGATCGCCGAAAATGCCGCTTACCCTACATCTGACATCCCAACGTTTCTTCCGCTAACAAAGAAAGCCGTCACGATAGAAAACCAGGAAATTGCCATAGTTAGCGACGGGAAATACGAGATCCGAAAAATTACCGACTGGAGCTTAGTGCCAAGGGAACCCAAGCTTATTAAGTGGGTCCCCAAGAAAGCTGAAAAACTAGGTTACCCCCACTTCATGCTCAAGGAGATTCATGATCAACCCTCCAGTATTCGGAACACACTTCGATTGCAAGACCAATATTTAGAGCTAATGACCACATTCCTTGACCGTGCAAAAGAAGTGTTCTTGGTCGCTTGCGGAACCTCCTATCATACCTGTCTCGCCGCCTCCTACATGTTTTCAAAACTAGCCTTCTTGTCAACTCACCCTGTCCCTGCATCAGAGTTCATTGAACAACAAGGAAAATCCATCAACATCGACAGCACAATTCTTGCCATAAGCCAATCCGGAGAAACAGCTGACACACTCGCCGCTGTTGAACACGCGAGACTCCACGCCGCAACCATCTTAGGACTAACCAACGTAATTGGATCCACCCTAACCCGCGTTTCACGCGTTTACATCTGCCAACAGTCGGGTCCTGAAGTAGGGGTGGCGGCCACAAAAACCTTTACCGCCCAGCTCTGTGTGCTTGCTCAGCTCGCTTTGAGACTAGCCAAAAAACGGGGAAAGGTTTCCCACACGGAAATGGAGCGGCTCGAAGAAAAAATTGAACAGATCCCGGACGCCGTTGAAACAATTCTTCAAACCCAAGAGGAGAGAATAAGACAGATTGCGAAAAAATACCGAGATATAGAATTCTTTCTCTTTTCAGGGCGGGGGATAAGCCTAGCCACTGCTCTTGAGGGCACGCTTAAACTCTTAGAGACAAACTACATCCCTTCTATGACTTTCCCAGCTGGGGAGAGAGAACACGGTCCCATTAGCCTAGTTGAACAAGGCTTCCCCGTGGTTTTCATCTGTCCTAGAGATGAAACCCACGAAAAGATCGTGGGCGACATCAGGGAAATAAAAGATCGAGGAGCATCCATCATCGCAATAATTGAGGAAGGGGACGAGGAAATCAAAGCACTGGCTGATGACCACATAGAAATCGTGAAAGGCATGCCTGAAATTCTTTCACCAATCATGTACGTCATCCCGTTACAGCTCTTCGCATACTACATGGCGGTTGAAAGAGAACTCGACCCAGACAGACCTAGACACCTAACCAAGGCAGTCACAGTCAAATAGTGAACTGTTTCGAACTTAGACGACCTAACGAGACGCCTGCGCCACCCTTTCCATCTCGTGACGCTTCTGTATCGCCTTGCACTTCACATCCCCCTTCGCCGCCAAGATCAGCTCTTCAGCGAGACACTCCTCCAAGGAGCGGGGGTTGCCAAACGTCGCCTTTCTCGCCCCCTCAGAAAGAAAACGTAGCGCCAAGTCCACTCGTCTCTGAGGGGAAATATCCACTGCTAAGTGATACACTACACCTCCGTAGCCGATCCGAGTGGTGTCCTCGCACGGCGCGGAGTTTTCAATAGCCCTAACGAGCACTTGTATGGGGTTTTGTCCCGTTCGGAGGTGAATGATTTCAAAGGCGTTTCGCAGAAGGTTTATGGCTCTAGCCTTCTTTGCCGCGCTACTTCCCGGTCGCATCAAATTGTTCACAAGTCTTTCCACAATGTTGACGCTGGCCTTGCGAAACCTCCCATGTTCGTGGCGTCCCATGCTGTGGGGAACGTGAATTGGCCTGAGAGAAATGTATCGTTTCAGTCCGGGATCCTTCACTTCGATCCCTTCGAAATTCCACTTTCCAAACAGCTTAACCTCTTGTTCCTTGCTCAAACGCGCCACCTAAACAAGCCTCTTGGGTTAGATAGCCCCTATTTAAACATTGTTGAAGGATGTAACTGTTCCTGTGTATCGATATTCAGCGCAACGGCTTCTCCTTCCGACCGTACACCAACTCCTTAAGTGAAACCCCATTCACGGTGATGACCTTCCACCGAACCCCTGGGATGTCGCCCATGCTTCTCCCTCGGGAACCCCCGATTCCTTCCACGATCACTTCGTCGTGCTCGTCCACCATGTTGAGGGCACCGTCACCTGGAAGGAAAGCGGTGATAACCTTGCCATTCTTGATGAGTTGTGTTCTCACGCACTTTCGAATTGCGCTGTTGGGCTGTTTACTCTCCACCCCAACTTTCTCCAAAACGATACCACGCCCCATAGGCGCACCCCTCAATGGGTCGGACTTCACGTCCAGTCTCAGCATTCGGCGCTTGTAGTAAATGTCGCTCCACCTGAACTTTTTCCTTTTTTCCAGTAGTTTTCTCGCTGCAAACTCGCCCTTCGGTGACTTGGAACCCATGGAATCTAATTCCTCTTGTTACGTTACCGCCTAGGCTCATATTTAAGTTACGCGCCTGAAAATCGTCTCTTACTGCTAGTTTTGCCATATTGTCAGGATTGAAATAATGGATATAATCTCGGCTCAGTATGTGCAAACATGCAGACTTAGGAGAGGTGCAATAAAACGAGAGAAAGAAGTGAATTCGACACGGTTGCTACTATACTCCGTGTGGCAGGCAAAGGAGCGAGAAAAACAGAGATCATGCACCAGTGTAACCTAAACCGCCCAGCCTTAGAGAAGTATCTATCTGCCATGACAGAAATGGATCTCCTAAAAGTAGAGCAGAAAACACAAACATTATATCGAACCAGCGACACGGGTTTACAATTTCTGCGAAGCTACCATCGCCTCAAATGGCTTTTATGGGGCGAAACTTTCGACTTTCTGCTAGTTCGTCTGTTAGGTCTACTGAGAAAGAGCAACTAATCTTTCTCCACAAGTCAATTTTGAAAGACGAATGTGCCAGCGGTTGCCAGCGTCACGTTATGGACACGTTCTGGATCTGGAAGTATCGTTTGGCTAGAAATCGAATCCGCTCTGCGTTTCTCCCGTTTTTGCCGATGGCAACCCCCTTGTCCTTCGGGTTCACCGAAACCACAGCAATAGTTTTTCCATCCGAGCGCTGGGTGATGCGTATTTCCCTCACCTGTGCGGGCTTCAAGGCGTTCTTGATGAACTGAGCTGGAATCTCGGAGTGCTCGATTATTTCATGCTTTTTTCCAGTCATCTTCTCCAGCAGATGTATGTTCTTACCTCGTTTTCCTATGGCGACTCCTATGTCTCCTTCCTTTATAATGAATATAATTCGGTTGAGCGCGTCGTCAATGATGCAGTCCTTCACGGTTGCGCTGGTTATACTCTCGAATAGGGCGATATATCGCATTTCTCGACTGGTGAACCGTATTCCGCTAGACATTCGCTGCCTCCGTGAGCTTCAAGATGTCAGAGTCTCCTTGTTCTCTTATTGTCAGTGCCGAAACCATGAAAGGTTTTCCACAGACTGCACCCAAGTCTATGCTAGTTCCTTTATAAATAACGATCGGAACATCAGAGAGCTTACAATAATATTCGATGTCTTCCCGAATTTTTTGCGGGCAATTTGCCGCAACAATGATGAGTTTAGCCTTCCCTATCTTGGCGTTTTTAACGGCATTGTTGGCCCCAAACGAAACTTTTCCGGTTTTCACCGTGGTGGCGATAGCCTTGTTTATGTCGATCACTTTTTCTCCTCTCGATGCGCAGTCGACATGTACAGGTCAACCAAACCCGTGCCTATAGGTATGGACTGCCCCACAATCACGTTTTCAGTAACCCCTCGCAAAGGGTCGCTTTCTCCCTTGATTGCCGCATCCACGATGTTTGGAACAGTGATCTCGAAAGCCGCCCTAGCGAGGACGCTCGCTTTCTCTCCGCTGATTCCATGTCTCCCTATCTGCCGCACATCGCCAGTTACAGTCATGATGTCAGCCACCAACATGACGTGTCGTATGTCCACGTCGAGACCTTGCTCTTCAAGTACGCCCATAGCCTCATTGATTATAGCGTTCCTTGCCGCCTCGACTCCGAGAGTTGTGGCGATTTCATGCACATGGTTGGTGGTTGTTCGAGTGGGATTCACGCCGTGAACGTCGAGAGCCCTTGGTAGGTTGGAGCCGTCTGTCCGTATTACCCATTCTCCCGCTTCCTCGGTGACTAGAACTCTTCGAATACCCGGTACACCTCTAATGAGTTGTGGAGAAACCTTGTTGAGCAACTTCTTGAGATCCGTGGGCTTTTTGGGTTTGACATTAATCTGATCCTTTTCGACCTTCAACGTATAATTGGGTAGGCTCAGCGCTTTCTCCAGCTCGTCTAACGAGACGCCCCGATCTTCCATCATAGTGAGGTCAAGCTTAACAACAACTTCCTCTCGTTCGGGATCTACGTACATCGCTTGCGCGATGTCTTCCGTTGTGGTGCAAATGATCTCACGGGCAACCTCAGTAGCCTTCTCCTTGCTTTTCCTGTGCTCCTTATCAAGGAAGATAGACATGATCGGGGTGGAAGGCGTTCTTCGAGCATCCACTATTTCGATAAGACGGGGCAAGCCCAGAGTTACGTTTTGTTCCCTAACCCCAGCGTAGTGGAACGTTCGAAGCGTCATCTGGGTGCCCGGCTCACCCATGGATTGTGCAGCCACAATTCCAACAGCTTCGCCAGGCTCAACTAGGGCCCGCTTGTAGTTTTCTAGAGTTGCAGCAACCGCTTGATCCACACTTTCGCGTGTTAGTTCGGCTCTGGTCAACTCCTTCTTCAGCTCTTCAATGAGGATGGGTGTGAGTTGACTTTCAACCTCTCTGAGACGTTCTTTTACGTATTGTTTCGGCGCAGGTTTGCCCTCTTTGGTTATAATTCTGATTTGTTCAACCAGTCGGCTGACGTTCACTGCTTTTCCATGATCACTTTTTGCAGGGTCCACCCCGTCTTCGCCGTATCTGAACTCAACAATAGCACCAACTGAGTTTCGAACCGTCCCGTCGTACTCAATGCGTAGGTGTTCTAGGGCATTGATAAGTCGCCTCTGCATGTAGCCGCTCTGCTGTGTTCGCACAGCCGTGTCCACAAGTCCTTCTCGACCTCCCATAGCGTGGAAGAAAAACTCAATCGGGTCTAGACCTTCTCGATAACTAGAATCCACAAAACCTCTGGCTTTAGGGGAGGGATCCCCCAACTTAAAATGAGGCAACGCTCGATCAACGTACCCACGTATGATCCGTTTTCCTCGCACGGATTGCTGTCCAACGCAAGCTGTCATTTGACCAATATTGAGATTGGATCCTCTCGCCCCGGTTCTGGTCATGACGATGCCGGCGTTTTGAACATCAAAGTCTTTGTCTGCAATTCTTCCAGCCTTATCTCTTGCTTCAGCCAGTTCGTTCATCACATAGATTTCAAAGGAGTCGGTGAGAGTTTGGCCTGGAAGTCTTTCCAACGTGCCGTCCTGAAGAGTCTTGATTAGTTCGTTTATCTGTTGTTCAGACTTCTGTATTATGTTATGGATTTTCCGTTGAACGGGACCAGATAACTCAAGCTCATCGAAAGAATATGTGAAGCCCCGCATGGTCAGGAAAAGCTTGAGAAGCTGACAGATATTATTTAAAAACTGACGCCCCGTAGAAGCGCCGTAATCTTTTATTATTCGGTGAAGAAGGCTCTCTGACTGCTCAGCACCTATGGAACTTCTGTCTATCACACCGGACTTTAAGACGCCGTCTTTGATGACCACGTAAGCGTCATACGTACATTCTTCTCGAACACAAGGGGTACAATTAAGGCATGTGGTCGCCTTAAAGGCGT
>Ga0224506_10002471_pt1 | contig 12566 bp, 10 predicted proteins | sample SF_Jan12_sed_USG_2_FD_169108 | JGI IMG/M metagenome (GOLD analysis project Ga0224506, IMG submission 169108) | Sediment microbial communities from San Francisco Bay, California, United States - SF_Jan12_sed_USGS_8_1 | ecosystem: Environmental > Aquatic > Marine > Sediment | place: USA...
TGTATTGATAGCCAAAGGCGAAGGCAAGAGCAAACAAGAAGCCCAACAAGATGCCGCAACCAAAGCTCTAACAAAAAAAGGCTGGGCAAAAAAATAGCAAAATAAAAACCTCGTAGCTAATCACTACGAGGTTTTTTAACATCATTCAATTACTCGGGGTTCCACCTATCTATAATAAATTTAAAAGGAGGCAGGGCATTATCTACCCCCCATATACCACCTTAGAGTAGTACTTTCAATTGGGGCAAACCACCTATATATGTACTCATGATGAAAAAAAGACACACGGTTTCTAGGCATATCTTTTTTTTGATCACCATAAAGTTTAACAAAATAAAAAAGATAAATACTCCCAGCGTCTTCAAGGGTGTATTTTTCGCAAGAATCGAGCTTCAATACCTTATATTCCACCCCCAAAGCTTGTGAAATTTTGTCTTTTGTCTCCTGACTATTTCCAAAATCTTGCACTTTGTTTTTATGGATTTCTTCCAGTTCTATTTCAAGGAATTTTATTTTCTTTATTTTACTCTCAACCATGAAGTAGATTTCCATGTCTGAACCATCCATATAATAGGGAATAATCTCTGCAACCGCTCTTATTCTGTCGTCTTGCTGAGCAAGAGCGGGGAACAAAAAAGTAGCAATAAATACAATAATCAACAGTGTCTTTAGTATATTCATTAAAATTATTTTTTAGTTAAGAACTATTCCACAGTATGAATCAAAAGACATAACGTGTCAAGTAAATAAAAACCCCACACTACATAGTGTGGGGTTTTAGATTGACGGTTACATGTTACATTTTGGTTAACGCAACCTCAACCACTTTCTTTACATTTACATCTCCAATCTTTAAATCATAAAGATGGAAAAACCGGTATTCATCAAACTCATCTGTTTTGAGCTCGACTGAATCCAAAAATTCATCTTCTGAACAGTTTATTTTTGCCAAAAAGACAAGCTGAAGGGATGGTGTATCATCCTCCCACTTACTTCTTGTAAATAACGGGACATCGGTATTAGAGATTTCTAGATTTTTCACTGTTTCAGAACCCATCTCCCAGCTAATTTTTTCCAGCAATAAATCTTCAGTAATCCATTCTTCAAATTTAGAATGGATCTGCTTTTCCTCGATTTTACCACCTGGAAATTCCCATTTTCTCTTTTTTCCTGGCTTTGGAGGTTTACTAATGAGAAAAATTTTCCTATTAGTTCCATCATCCAAAAAAGGTATTATTTTTACTGAAATGAAAAAGTTTTGATTAATTTGCATTTTTTTTATTTTGTTTGCGCTAAATATACATTTAATTTACATATATGTCAAGTAAGTAATAATTTTGCTTGTCGTGTTAAAATAAAAACACAATGCTACTAAAAAAGCTGGAACTAAATGGTTTTAAATCATTCGCCAAAAAAAGCGAGTTTTTGTTTGACGCTCCAATCACATCAATAGTCGGCCCCAATGGGTCAGGGAAGTCTAATGTGGTCGAGGCAATCCGTTTCGTTCTAGGTGAACAATCCAGCAAATCTTTGCGCAGTAAATCTGGCGCTGATTTAGTTTATGCTGGATCTGAAAAAACCCCAAAAATGAATCGTGCATCTGTGGCTATAACTTTTGACAACAGCAAACGTGTCTTCAAATTAGACAATGCAAAAAACGAAAAAGTATCGATAGATTTTGACGAGATAACATTATCCCGCGAGGTTTTTTCCGACGGAACAAACAATTATAAAATCAACAAACACGAAGTCCGCCTCAAAGATATTCACGAAATAATAGCCGGAATAAATATTGGATCATCAGGGCATCACATCATCAGTCAGGGTGAAGCCGACCGATTGCTAAACGCCAACGCACGCGACCGACGTGAAATGATCGAGGAAGCTTTGGGGTTAAAACTGTACCACTATCGTATTCGTGAGTCAGAGAAAAAAATGGAAAAAACCAGTGACAATCTACGGGAGGCAGAATTGTCGCGCCGAGAAATTGCACCTCATTTAAAGTTTCTAGCCAAACAAGTAGAAAAGGGTAAACAAGCCCAAGAAATGCAAGATGAATTAATGAATTTATATTTGGTTTATTTAAAGTCTCAGGAATTATTACTGAACACCAGCGCACACAATCTGGCTCAGAAAAAATCAGAAACAGAAAAGAACCTCGAGAGTAACGAAAAAATAATGTTAGATTTGCGTTCTAAATTATCCGGAACAGGAGACAATCCACACGCGAATGACATAGTGCAAACAGAAAAAGAATTACGTTTTATATCTAACACAAAACAAGATATCTCTCACAAGCGCGGACGAATCGAGGGTATGATAGAATTTGCTAAACGGCAAACAGGATCACAAAAAACTGCGGCTATTAGCGTTGCCATCGATGAAATCAAACATCTATCACAATCAATAGACAGCATTATTAATGATGCCTTGGCGGATGGAACCGTTACTGTATCCCAGAATGCCTTGAATGAAATCAAAACGATGATGTCAGGGTTTGTTGCAGCTCATAATAAAAACAACGAACCCAAACCAGTACAAACTGATACCAGCGATCTAGAGTCTGAACTTACGGCTATTACGGGGCAATTAGGCAGCCTCGAAGATCAGGAATCAAAGCTACGAGAACAACTGACTGATCTACAAGCCCAGGTCGCCCAGGCTCAATCAGCAGGGCAGGGAGCCGAAGATGCGCTGATAGCGACGTCAGAATCCATTGCTACAGCTCGTGCCAATATCGCGCGCGTTGATGAGCAACTACAGGATCTGGGTCGTCAAAAAGAGCTGTTTTTTGAAGACAAAGAAGAGGGAAAGGCTATTGTGGGATCTGCCCTGGATGCATACAAAAATGCAGATATCTCTACAGACAGCGTAACCGAACAATCTCAACGAGAGCTCCGAACCAAGCTGGAACGAACTAAAATTAAACTTGAAGAACTAGGTGGTGGAGTAAATCAGGACATCATTGATGAACACGAACAAACAAAAACCCGTGATGAATTTCTGGCACGAGAAATCGAAGACCTGTCACAAAGCGCCCAAAAACTGAGCGATATTATCGAAAGCCTAAAAGCAGAACTACACAAAGAATTTGCTGGTGGAATCACAAAAATAAATACAGAATTTCAAAACTTTTTCCAGACAATGTTCGGTGGGGGAAAGGCAAAATTATCTATCGTAGATATTATTTCTCGCAGGCGTAATGACGAAGCAGAAGAACACGAAGTAGAACAGGGAATCGATATTGCAGTTTCATTGCCTCGCAAGAAAATTACAGACATCGACATGCTTTCTGGTGGGGAACGCTCGTTGACTTCTATTGCTCTATTGTTCGCACTATCGCAGGTAAACCCACCGCCATTTTTGGTGCTGGATGAAACAGATGCCGCGTTGGACGAGGCAAACAGCCAAAAATACAGCAGCATGATAAAACAATTGTCAGCGTTTTCTCAGTTGATTGTTGTTACGCACAACCGCGAAACTATGTCATGTGCCGATATTTTGTACGGGGTAACCCTAGGGCGCGAAGGATATTCAAAACTGTTATCAGTAAAATTCGACGAGGCTCAACAGTATGCGAAATAAAAAAACCGCCGAGGCGGTTTTTTTATTTGTGTAATTATTTTGCAACTACATCTACCATTTTTCGAGCAACAATAGTGCCGTCAAAATGTTTCTTTTTCTTGTTGCTATATTTAACAACACCTTCGACGACAGCAAAGATCGTGTGATCTTTGCCCATACCTGTATTTTCTCCGGCGATAAATTTAGTTCCACGTTGTCGGACAATGATTGCACCAGCTTTCGCAGTTTGACCATCAGCCAATTTCAGACCTAAATATTGCGGATTTGAATCCGTAAGGTTTTTTGCCGAACCACCGGCTTTTCTATGTGCCATACTTTGCGAGCCTGACAAAAGTACCGAATATACGATTCCTAGTGCCTAAGCTGGTATAATCTAATAATGGAAAATGACCGACGTAGTATACGCAATTTAATTAAAAAAATCAAGTCCCGAACACGTCATTTCGGGTCTAACAGGCCTCGAAACCAGATATTCGTCATTATGGTCATATTCGGGGTTGCCTTGGCTTCATTCGGCGTTGGGCGCCTATCAGTGCTATCTGGGCTCAACAATGACGTTCAGATTCAATTTCCGCCGTACCTATCATCCTCTGATTCGACTATACCAATCCAAGCTGGAGCATTTTTTGCCGAAACAGGGGAGACCACTAAAAATGGGCAATTTGTCGCATCTCGTAATGGTAGCAAATATTATGCTGTTTGGTGTGGGGGAGTCAGCCGAATCAAAGAATCTAACAAAATCTATTTTAATTCGGAATCATCAGCACGCGGCGCAGGTTATGGGCCGGCGGCAAACTGCGCTGGGGTGGGGGAATAATAATATGAAAAAATCTTTTAAACAACTTCGACTACATTATCCCGTATTTGAATACGCTTCATATGAATGGAAAATTAATCACAAAACAGGAGAAGTGCTTGTCTCTTTTGTATTCCATATTCTTGATGATAATAAAAAAATATTTCAAACATTTAAACCGACCTCAACGTTTCAACTAAGTAATCACCTGCAAAAAGAAATCAATTTAAAGTGGCTTGATATTCTTGTTTTTTCTATTGGAATGGTCGAGATGATCAGTTATTGGAAATGTACATGCTCGCCAATAATCAAAGTCACCTCTGGGGCATTATCGTGTGAGCAAGAAACCTGGTGGAAAAAATTATACTTCTTCGGGCTTCAAGAATTTCTTTACTTAAATAATATTTCAATTCTACAAGAAGAATTATTCACTTTTGATGTCTCCAGTAAAGATACCCCTTCGTTTAATATTCCTATCAAAAACACATCAGGTAATATTATTCCAATAGGTGGAGGGAAGGATTCATCTGTAACACTAAACATATTAAAGGATAATCAAGAGAATAATCTTTGTTTGATAATAAACCCCAGAGAAGCATCTCGCACCTCAGCAAAGACAGCAGGATACGATAAAAAGAAACTCCTGATTATCAATAGAAAAATTGACAAAAAACTTCTCGTTCTCAATTCTCAAGGATTTTTAAATGGCCACACACCATTTTCTGCAATGTTAGCGTTCTATTCGATATGTGCTGCGTATCTTACGAACAATAAAAATATAGCCCTCTCCAACGAATCAAGCGCAGATGAACCAACAATACATGGCAGCATTATTAATCATCAATATTCCAAGAGTCTTGAATTTGAGAATGACTTTCGAGAATATGTATCTGATCACATAAGCAAAGATATTAATTATTTCAGTTTGCTTCGTCCTTTGAATGAACTACAAATAACAAATCTATTTTCCAGAACACCTCAATATTTTAATCAATTTAAAAGTTGTAATGTTGGTAGCAAGAGCGATATATGGTGTTGTTCGTGTCCGAAATGTCTTTTTGTATATATTATGCTTGGATCATTTATTTCTCCATCTGTATTGCAAAATATTTTTGGAGAAAATTTGCTACAAAAATCAGAGCTTACAGAATATTTTGACCAACTAATCGGAGACAGACAAACAAAGCCATTTGAATGTGTTGGTACAGTTCAAGAGATACGAGCCTCAATATCAGAAACGATAGGGAAGTGGTACAAGGGAAAACCACTTCCCTTATTATTTCAAAATTTTAAAATAACGGATTCTGATCAAAAAAAGTATTTAGAATTACTGAAGGAAAAAGGGAACATGGAAAACATCCCAAAAGACTTATTAGCTGTCCTTGGATTCTGAAATCCAAACAAAGGTACTTTTGTTATAAATCTTTCTAATATTTTTTCAAATAAACACACTCTCTATGTTTATGATATGGTTGGGAAACTACACTACATGCAGAACTTTAACATATCCAATGGTGAAAGATTGACCACTAAAATCAATCTCGGCAAACTGTCATCAGGTATTTATATCTTGACAATAAGAAGCGGTGATGATTTTCAAATGTCAAAACGTTTGGTGATTCAACGATGAGAATCAATGCACTCCCTCAACACCTTGTTGCTATCACCAGTATAAAGATTTAGATATACATCTATACACTCATTTTTTTCAAGGTTTTCATCAATACTATGAATTTTAATATCTCCATCCTTGGTTATAAAATATCTAAAAAACTGAAGGTCGTTTAACGACTCTTTATTTTCTAGAAACTCAAGGGCTTCATCAAGACTGTCAAACTGTAATTTGCCCTGTGGGTTAATTGTACGAAGCATAAGGGTGAAATATTGTTTGTTATTTTCTAATACGTAAATAATATCCTGTTCATCAAAATATTCTTTATATGTTGGCACATTCAAGTTAGGTAAATATGATGAATCTATTCTAATTGGAAATTTATCATTTAGCTGGACAGAAACCCACTCATCAATTAAATTATAAGTAACGGTAAAATTAGCCCCTTGATTCCAGCTTACTATTTCAGCATTAATCGGTTTTAAATGCTCATCTAGGTATTCTTGAGTTAAGTCATTCTCTCTTTGTTGAAGATTTTGCCAAATATCAAAATAACTAATACACAAAGGATCTCCTGATAAGCAAGGATGACTTGTAGGTTGATTAGATGATAAGCCTGTGATTTTTGTATTTCGCCCTACACGACAGGATATAAATAGTAAAATAGCAATCAAGAATATTACACTAAGTATTATAGTATTATTAATATTTTTACTCATGTTTATTATTGTATCACAGAATTTATTTTAAAGTAATCAATCCGAAAGGAAAAAATAAATTTATATCAATTTTTGTTTAATAATTCTATTACAAGCATTTCTATATTGTTATTCTACTTGAAGTGTAATTATAACTTCGACTGGACGTTAGGTAACGCACCAGAATAGTGTCTGCATATATAAAAAAATAAAGATGAGTGGGTTAGTGTTAAGTTAGCCCGTTTTTTAGTAATATATTTTCGATAATATAAGCAAGGCTTGTAGGTCTTTGTGCAGAAGTGAATTATGAGCTTTTTGATTTACCTCTCATATCAGAATAGTGTCTATGAACCAAGCTGTATTAGAAATGTAAGCTCTACAGCAGTTACCAGGAACATTAAAAACCAGAATACAAGCAGGGAATTAAAAAACGACACCATACCAATGGCTTATTATTTTTAACTGCGTAAACGTCGCACAATATATCTTTGCGGTCAAACCTATACAAAATAAAAGACCCCCTATATGGGCCTCTGAGAGCTTTGCTACCAGGTGGGGCTAACTTGATACCTGAAGATGCGATAGATCCGGCTGAGAGTCGATGATGTGCTAACCGGCTTCGTTCAAGACCGTAGGTTGACCATCACGCAGGCGCTGCATATTATCAATGAATGCAGCCCACAGCACATCGACAAATACATCGTTCCATAGATACTGGAAAGGTGTCGACAGGTACTGATACCAAACTTTTTGGCTTGTTTCGGTCACAAATGCGACATTATCACGATTTGTGTCATTTTGTGAAATATTTCGTAAATTTATCCCAAAATACCCTAAAGCAAAAAGTATCGCAATACTGATCAAAAACCATTTTAATAGACCTCCCTGTTCCCTGTTCACCTGGTGCCATTTTTTCATAATTATATTATACGCTATTTTTTATTTGACTCCCCCGCTCTTTTCACAATATTTGACAAAACATAATAAAATGTGGTATAATGTATATAACGTAAAAACCTCCCAAGTGGAGGTTTTTTTATTTATACATATCTCGCGTAGTCTCCGGTAGATAGCTTAGTGGGTCAAAATATTGCGATCCTGCAACCAAAGGTGTCGTGTAGTATCTCCCAGAACATCCTTTGCTGGGCCATGTCTGAATACTAACTGCATCAGCTGGAACGACTTTGACATCCAAATGAGGTCCCGTAGAGTACCCAGTGTTACCGCTGTATGCCACCAAATCTCCACGTGCGACACGTTGTCCCGCCTCTACCGTATGGAGAGACAAGTGACTGTAAATACTGGATAATCCGTTATCATATTTGATTAACACCCACTTACCAAATGATGCTCTTGGACAGGTCTTGTCAGTATCTCCAATACCAACAACAACACCATCCGCCATGGAAACAACTTTGTCATTATTTGCCCGCAAATCTAACCCCGAATGACGACCATTAAATTTTCCCTTGCGATACGCATATAATGCTGCCGAGTCTTTGGTTTTTCCAAATGGTTGGGTGATCAAAATACTACGCTCCAGTGGCCAGCTAAATACCCGTGTTCCTTCGGGTGGGAAACTGGTTGGATCCAGGATATATTTCAATTCTGCCTGAGCCGCATAGAGCTCTTCTTCGAATTGTTTTCGCAGGCGCTCTTTCTCGGCGATAATTTCCTCGATCGTTTCTTCTTTGGCTTCGACTTGTTGTAGCAACAAATCCTTTTCATCACGCACCACATCAACCGCTTGTTTTTCATAAACAATGGATGACTTCAATTTATCCAACTCGACTTTTTTCTGCGCCTCTTCTTCCCTGTTGTCACGGAGCTGTTTTTTTGTTCCCTCGAGATCTGCAATCCAGTTATGTACCTCGATCTGGAAGCTGACCAGATTATCCGTCCCTGACCAGACATCAGACAATTTCTCTCCTCCGAATGCTAATTCCACCATGGAATAATCGCTCACTTCGTACATGCGTCTGATGCTTTGACGCAGGGCGTCGTTAGCCAGCTGAATTTTTTGTTCTTTGGTGCGGATGTCTTTTTCTAGATAGACTAATGTCAGATCCGTGTTTTCAATTTTCTTCCGGGTGAGCGACAAATCTGTTTGCAGTTTTTTGCTGGTAGTGTTGATTCGGTTGAATTCTGATTCGGCCGATAGTTTTTCACGAGCAATCTGTTCCAGCTCTTTTTGGTGTGCTGCAATTTCTTGTTCCAAGGATTGAATCTGTACTGATGTTGTTTCGATGTTTTGCTTCAGGTCCTCGGTCGTTGTCGCGGTCTGCGCCAAAACTGTGGTAAATGACCCCCCTAACAAAACCAATATAATAAAAATATAGTATCGCATGATAAGGGGTATTATAACGCATAACACCCCATCGTGTCACATCACGTCCCTGACCTTACCGAGCGAACCAGGATTTTGAAACAGAGCGAACGTCTCTGATTTTTCAGCCAGGCTAGCGGAGCGCCCCCTGAAAAATAGCGAGTGTCGTTTCCTAAAATCCTTGAGAGCGAGGTGTGGTCTTGTTTTCTTAAATAACAATAAGAAACGAAGTGACTATATTGTTTTTATCCAGGGAAATAATGAGCGGTAGCGAATATATTTCATCGGGTGGTTACTTTTTTATTAAGAAAAAAGTAATAGGAATAAGCATGTGCAAAGCCTTAAAAAATACCCCTCCGCCCTGCGGGCACCTCCCCTGCATCAGGGGAGGAGGCTCTAGTCCAAAGCTGTTTCAATTCTTGCGATGGTTTCGTCTTTTCCGATGATTGCTGCAATGACAAACGGATCAGGTGATTTGTCTCGTCCTGATAGTGCATATCGCAGTGGCCACAACACATCACCCCTGCCCTGCTCGCCGGCATAATCCCACACTGCAGATTTAATCCCATCAGCATCCCAGGCTCCGTTATAATCCGTGAATAATTTCTTGGTCTGCGTCAGATGTTTTCTGGCTTCGTCTAATGTTGATTTTTTCCAGATAATTTTTTCTCTATCATATGTGGGTTGTTCAAAGAAAAACTGCAACTCCCCTTCCCTGATCATATCTGCAACATCGTTGAACACTGAAATACGCTCGGCGATAACCGGCAACACCTGTTCAAATCGATCGTCAGAATATTGCGGCAACCGTCGCAGTGGCTCAACAAATGATTCAATCCCATTGCGTAATTCCGCAGGGTCAAGTTTTTCCATCCATTGTTTATTGAGCCAATCTAATTTTTCTTCGTTGAATGCCCCACCACTATGATGAATGCGTTCAATCGTAAACTGATCAATCAAATCATCCATACTAAAAATTTCTTGGTCGGTTCCTGGGTTCCATCCAATCATCGCCAGGAAATTCACCATAGCCTGGGCTAAATATCCCTCTGTTTTATATTCCAAAACGTCTTTGGCTCCGTCACGTTTTCCCAATTTCTTTTTGCCGTCGGTTCCCATAATAGGAGGCAACGTTACAAATACAGGATACGGAATATCCAATGCATCGTACAAGCTCAAAAATCGAGGCATGCTGGAAATAAATTCATCCCCACGCATCACGTGCGTCACACCCATTTCATAATCATCAATTATGTGAGCGAAATTATATGTTGGGTATCCATCACTTTTCATTATTATAAAATCATCCAAAGCTTCTGGTCCAGCCTCGAGATCACCACGAACCGCATCGTTCCAATGGTACCTTTTTATTTCTGGAACCTTGAACCGAAGAGAGCTCTTGCCGTCCCATGTATCAAAATTCTGTGGTCGGTGGTCGCGAAACAAAAATGCGCGTTTTTCCACCTCGGCCTTGTCGCGGAATTCCTGAACCTGCTCTTTTGTGTATGGGTCTGGATAAGCCAATCCATCATCCACTAATTTCTGTGCATATTTGTGGTAACTATCTAAACGTTCTGACTGAATACATGAACCAAAATCCCCTGGCTTGTCTGGGCCATAATTCCAATCAATACCCAACCACGCCAGAGATTTTTGAATATGTTCGATTGAACCTGCAACCTCGCGGTCTTTGTCTGTGTCCTCGATTCGCAGAATAAATTCTCCGTTATTTTTTCGAGCCCACAAATATGCATACAATGCCGTACGCACCCCGCCAATATGCATAAACCCCGTTGGGCTCGGGGCAAAACGGGTCACGACGGGTTTATTTTCTTTTTTCTTGAATATATTAAACATAATAATTAAATCCTACGCTTCCATGTGTCCAATGGCAAGCTGGACCAATTCTTGTCCGATTACATCTGCTGCATCCTGTGATGTTATTTCAGTCGCGCTATTTTTCATTTTGTCTTGCAGTGTCTTGTCTGCTATAACGCGGTCTATTTCTTCTTTTAATACACTGGGGGTCAAATTGGCTTCCTCGATTACCAAACCAGCCCCGGTCCGTGCATAATTATAAGCATTTTTCATTTGATGGTCTCCTATTGATTTGCTAATGGGAATAACGATAGCGGGAATTTTCCACCCTGCAATTTCAAATAACATTGACCCAGCGCGAGTCACAACCACGCGTGATATTCCAGCAGACATTCGCGTTGCCAATTCGTCCAAAAATGGAAATACTTTGTAGCGATACGCCAGTTTATTTCCCTCGAGACGAAGGTGTGATTCAGCCAATACATCTGGGTAATTTTTAGCTCCAGTCTGATGTATTATCTGATAGTCTTGTATCAATTCTGGCAGAACCTCGAGAACAGAATCGTTTAAAATTTTTGCGCCCAATGACCCTCCAATAATCCAAACAACAGGCACATGTTCGTCTAATTTCAAATACTCGTATCCACCAATATCTAGTTTGCGCATCAACCCCAAACGAACAGGCTGTCCAGTCCATGCTGTTTTTGTTTTATCAAAATGTTTTGCAGCCTCTGGGTATGACACGGCAATACGTTTGGCAAATTTTCCAGCCCAACGCCCAACACGTCCTGGCGCAGAATCAGATTCATGAATCATTACGGGGATACGCAATATTCTAGCCGCAAACAATGTTGGGAAACTGGCGTATCCTCCTTTGCCGAAAACAACATCAGGACTTAATGTGAAAAGTCTGTACAATGCCTGCACAATCCCCCACCCTGTTTTAAATATATCAATAATATTTTTTACAGAAAAATATAACCGCATTTTTCCAGCAGAGATTTGCTGGAATTCAATATGGTTTTCCTCTAGGGCTGATTCATCGTACGGAGCATCAGAAAAATAATACATTTGTACGTTAGCCAAATGCTGTTCATCGGCAATACGATTGACTCTTTCAGACACAGCAATGATCGGATAAAAATGCCCTCCTGTTCCCCCTCCTGTAAAAACAATTTTCATAATAACTATTCTACTTTATTTTCAAGTTTTTTGAAACGTTCATAATAATTCCGACTCCTGCCAAACCGAATAACAGCGCTGTTCCACCCTGACTCATAAACACCAGTGGAATTCCAGATAGCGGAAACAAGCCCAAGATTGATGCCATATTCAAGAACACTTGCCCGACAATCAGGGTGACAATACCAATGACCAACAATTTACCAAACCTATCTTTTGTGTGTCTGGCTATATAATATCCACGCAAAAGAAATATTACAAAAATAATCAATATCAACATTGTCCCAACCAATCCCCACTCCTCGCCCAGAACGGCAAAAATAGAATCCCCTGCTGGCTCTGGCAAATATTTAAATTTCTGAACTCCCTGTCCGAAACCTCGTCCGCCTACACCGCCACTACCGAACGCAATCAACGCTTGTTGAATTTGATATGACGCCCCTAATGGGTCACTGGCTGGATTTAAAAATGTTGTAACTCGATCCAGCAAATAGGGCCTAACAAATATCAACCCCCCTGCCCCAGCTAGTCCAATTAACACAATCGCAA
>Ga0224506_10002472_pt1 | contig 12565 bp, 11 predicted proteins | sample SF_Jan12_sed_USG_2_FD_169108 | JGI IMG/M metagenome (GOLD analysis project Ga0224506, IMG submission 169108) | Sediment microbial communities from San Francisco Bay, California, United States - SF_Jan12_sed_USGS_8_1 | ecosystem: Environmental > Aquatic > Marine > Sediment | place: USA...
TATCAATAATTCCGCAATCGCCTTTCTTCAAACCAGTAAAAAACCGCAGTACATTACGCCCGGTCATTTCCGGATAGAAAAATACAGACTCGGGTAAATAACCAAATATTCTCTTTTGCTCAATACTACGTGGAATATCAGCATTGTGACCTTCTATTAATATTTTCCCGCTATCCACTTTCAGCAGGCCCAGAATTATTCTCATCAGGGTAGTTTTACCCTGACCATTATTGCCGATAATTCCTGTCAGTTCTCCCGGGCGAATAGAAAGATCAATCTGCCTCAGGACTTGCCTGTCGTTATAGGATTTTTTCACTCCCTCAAGCTGAAGAATAGTGTCAGTCATTTTTATTCTTTATTCCTGCTTCACAGTGCATTGTCCATTCATTATACAATTCATTTCTCTCAGCATTGTATCCGACATTCACAGGTTTCATATACGGAAGTCGATCAATTACACTGGCCGGTCTTGCAACCGGAAATCTGGACTCAATAAACTGAAATAACTGAATGACAGGACTTTGTGCAAGCAGCTTGATTTGTGGATAACGGAATGCAAGTTGATCAATCCGGTTTGATGCATAATAAATCCTGTCACCAATATTATTTTGATCAAAATCCCAACCAAGATAATCACTCCAGTAATTTCCCTTTGATTCTATATTCCAGTCCTGACTATAACGTGTTGCATACATGACCTGTACCTGATTGGCCACAAAGTTATTGTCGTAAACCTTGTTATCATTGCTTCCCGCTGTCACATGAACACCTATTTCATTATTTTCTACCTGATTTTCTGTTATCTGGTTAAAGCTGGCATCATTCAGAAAAAATCCTCTTGCATTGCCGCTGGCAAGATTATTTTTAACCTTTGAATCATAAATTGAACGAAACAGAACACCATGTTGCTTGTTATTAATGGTGATATTGTTATTTATTTTGAGACGTTTTGAATACATCATTGCCAGACCCACGCTGGAATTACATACATGGTTACTGATAATTATATTGTCATCGTTATACATATAATGCACACCGAATCTTACATCATGTACATAGTTATTCCTGACAATGGATCCCTTGGTAACGGTGAGAAAAATACCGTCTCTGACACTGCTTATACGATTCTCCCTGATCAAACTGTCGCTGACCTGCCACAAGTTGATACCATTACCCATATCAGACGGATATTTTCTTTTAACACCACTTATCACATTTTTTGTAATCTGAATATCGGCAGACCCATTCACCCAGATTCCAAATGCACATTTCTCAAGTACATTATCCTGAATACGCACATGGGCTGCCTCTTTGTGCACATAAACACAGGCATCCATCTTGCCCACTTCATCACCACTGTTAATAATTTTCAGTCCTTTAATACTGACCGAGGAAGAAAATATTTCTATAACACGGCCCTTGCCAGCACCATCCAGAATCACGGCTTTTTGTTCGCTACTGCTTGATGCACGCAAACTAACCGGCTTATCTACGCGAACATTTCCCCTGTAAATCCCTGATGACAATTCAATAACATCATTTTCATTCGCTTCATTAATAAATTCCTGTAATGTTTTTTCACTATCAGGTGAAACGGAAATAACTTCGGCATGGAGTGTGAAAGGGAATAAAATAAAAAGAAAAAGGACTTTTATATAACTCAGGTTATTGATTTTCAAGAGAGTCATTCTGTCGGTTTATAGTGGTTACAGATCCGGGTTTTTACATGGATCATCAAAATTAACAGTGATGCCTTTAATTCTGTTTTTCTTATCTACAATCAAAGGTGGACAAACATCTTCATCAGTATATTTCTGCTCGCACTCGAAACAGGAATAGCACTCATAAACATCAATATTACCCTTATCATCAATAGATAGCGAATCACAACCTCTTGCACATATCTTGCAACGAGTACAACATCCACGCCTCTCTATTCTTATTCTCTGAAAGAAGCTGCCTATCGAAAATCCGGCTCCCAGCGGGCAAACATAGCGACAGAAAAACCTGTAATTGAATATAGAGATAAAAAACAGCAAAAACCAGTATCCTATAAAATACCATTCACGGCTGAATATACCAAGCAGCCAGGTTGTTTTGAACGGCTCAACCTCAATAAGTCTTTCTGCCGTCTCAATTGAAACCACCGCGACAATAACAAGAAAAAAGAATATACCGTATCTGAACTTACGCAATACATTATGGACAGGCATTGGAAAATCAAAAAACAGTTTCTTGGGGAGAATTACCTTTGCAAACCTGTTAGTCAGTTCAAGCAGACTTCCGTATGGACAAACCCAGCCACAAAACCAGCCACGCCCCCATAACACGAGGGTAAGTGCAATAAAACTCCAGAAAATAAACTGCAGGGGGTCAGATAAATAAAGATCCATCCTGAAACCGTCCTGAAAAACCCTTATCAACGGATAGAGATGTGCCATGGATGGTGGTGACTTGAGTATGATGCCAACAATAACAATAGACAAAACCATAATGGTAATATGCGTATTAACAAGTCGTCTTTCTGTTTTATACATCCATTTTCTTTTTACAAATACGAGAGTAACGAGTAATAAAAATCCTGTTAGCAGGATAATTCTGTAAAGATTGTCTGACCATATTTTTACAATATGTGATTTTTTATTACTAATGAGTTTCAGATCAAAATATTTTTCGGGATATTGATATTCGGTATGAAAGGTCTTGAATATTTTTGACAGTGCTGTCTCGCCTGTTAACCGGTTGGCAACATAGTAAAAACTCCATTTATTGCTTGAATCAAATAACTTGTTCCTGATAATAAAAAGCCCGGTTTCCATGAATTCCGGCACACCTTCAGCCTTGATACCATACAGGTTTTCATAATCCAGATCCCTGAACGTAATCTTGAAATTTCCCTGTTCTATATAAAACCGATCAAATATACCACCACGCACAAAACCGGAACCCTTGAATGTGCTGACACCACTCCCTGCAATAAAGATTGCCTTCTCACCTTCTTCCAGATTTTCCATTAACCAGTTGTAAGTTGACTCCCCCAGTATATTAATACCGGTTACCGGCTGTGATACGTCACCATAATAGAGATCAATCCATGGATCCTTGCTTCCATTCTGAATACCCATCTCCTGCAGCTCTATACGCAACGTACCAATACTGCCTTCTTCAACCAGTTCCTTCCATGATCTGTGTACATAATCAGACTTCCACGTAACAATACGTTGATCTTCACTTTCTATAATACCCAGTGCCTCACCCACCTTTCTGGCGCTTGTTACCAATGTCTGATCAAGCACCTGAATTGTAACTGTTGCACCCGTCACCATATCTACATTGACTGTTAAAGGCTGATCACTGAGTTCATGCTTTACAGATTTATCAGATAGTCCATCTTGTGTTTCGCCGCGATCACCAAAAAGACCGGTAGTGACAATCTCAAAACGATCCCGGATTGAATATCCAATGTATTGTTTAATAAAATCATTCAGCACCGATTCCGGTATACCCACCAGCAGAATGGGCTCACTGTGATGCACTACCCTGCCATCCAGAATGGTTCCTTCCGGATCAATTGCAATTAATGTAATAAGTGGCTTGCCTGAATAAGCCGGGATATTGACCAGATCAGTGGAAAGGAAAAGATAACCACTGACTTCACCGTTTTTCACTGCCTCAAAAACAGGAATATTTAATTTTTCAGATTCACGAAACTCATCTGCATCGGGGAAAAGCAGGTTACATTCAAATTTTTCACAAAACGGCTTGCCATCTTTCAACTCAAGCCCTGATGCAAAAACAGAGGATGTAGAAAGTATGACCAATACAAGCAGTATTGATAGAAACTTTTGCAGATCGATTGTCATAAAACAGATATTGCCCGTAAAACTGCCTGCCCTAGGAAAAGATATTACAAATATATTTGTAATAAAAACTGTCATACTCTTCTGACCGGCATACCGGTCAGAAGAGATGACTGCTGGAACATTATGTCACGATCATACGACCGCGCATTTCAAGATGTAACGCATGACAGAACCAGGGGCAGTAATACCAGTACACACCCTTGTTTGGCACCTTGAATGTTGCCGAAGCCGTCTCCTGAGGAGAAACACCAAAGTTCACATCATGATGACTAACACAAATACCATGTGACAAATCTTCTATACCATCATTATTTGTCAATACAAGCGTTACCGTATCACCTTGTTTAACAGTAAATTCACTCATTGAAAAATTAGGTGCAACACCTGTCATGAATACATAGACATGTTTACCATCACGTATAACCTTTGATGCAGCCTTAAGATCATTAAGGCCAAACTTCTTCGCCAGATTACGCTCATAGTCAAATCTTGGATCATCATTGCTCCATACCTTCTTGGGACGAATAATGTCTCTTCTGACCATGACGGCATCATGCGGCTCCGGATGAGTCGCCGTATCATGCACAATACGCATCTTGCTGCCTGAAATATCAATCAACTGTTCATTTTCATTTCTGAACGGACCCACCGGCAGGAAACGATCCTTGGAGAACTTGTTCAGAGAGATAAGCCACTTGCCATCCGCTTCCTTGGTTTCACTCATGGTCGCATTGATATGGCCAATCTGATAATGAATATCGATCTTTTCAATAACCGGATTCTGGCCTGCTACTGCCTTGGCTATATTCCATTTGGTTACAACTGAATCAATAAAGATAGAAGTATAGGCATTGCCGCGATCATCAAAGGCGGTATGCAGTGGACCAATACCTACTTCCGGCTCGGCAACCACACAGTCTCTTGGCTTGATCTTGCCATCGAATGCCTGATCTACTTTCTTCATATCAACAACAGAAACTGTTGGTGACAACTTGCCGGCACAGACTGCATAACGGCCAGTTGGATCCATGTTCACACCATGTGGGCTTTTAGGAATCGGGATATAAATTGTATATGGTGAGCCATGACGACCATCAAGAACAGGAACAGAAGAATTACCAATCTTCTTACCCTTGCCAGCCTTCACATCTGCTTCGATACGCTTGTGATTAAATACCACCAGCCAGTCACGATCATTGGCAATCATGTCACCCAGTGTCACGCCACCTTCCGAGTTATAACTACAGGCCATTGAATACTTGCCTTCATAATCGGTTGCACATAAATCCATATTACCGTCGACCATCACCTGCCAGCGGACATCCATGGTTTTGGCATCAATACAGGTATGCAGCGCACCGTATTTTTTTGGATCAGTTGCATCACGGCCATCGTTGGGTAATGGTGTACGGAATTCGGAATTACAGTAAACAGCATCCAGTTTATGGCGTGACGGGAAAATACCATGTGTACCCTGACAATGAGGAATTTCAGTAATCTTGTCAGTAACAAAATAATCCAGTCGGATACGCGCCAGTCGTGCCTGCGCCTTATCGTTTACAAATGCATATTTACCATCATAAGTGCCATTGTGATAGGAAAGGTGAACATGATGTGTGTCACCGGAGTGTTTCCCTTTCAGGAGTGATTTACTGATGTTGGTTGTACCCCAACCGTAAGCGGCATCATAGTTGAAAACCGGAATACGTTTGAGCTCACGGCATGATGGAATACCCAGAACACGGACTTCACCAGAATGACCACCAGACCAGAATCCGTAGTAATCATCCAGATCACCGGGATCCACATGAGATTTAAGATGCCCTGGCTTGTCTGAGGCCTGAACAACATTCGGCATTAGTCCTAATGCACTGGTTGCACCAGCCAAACCACAAACTGCACCTACTTTAAGAAATGAACGTCTATCGGGATTTTTAGTTTCGGTTTCTTCCTGCTTTTTACTCACTGAACCCTCCTTTCTAGAGTTAGAGATTATTTTTTCCTTTCAAAACCGGCATTTTTATACTGAGCGTTTTTAATGCCTGATAGCCTTCGCATATCCTACCCGGCAAGGACATTTAATCCTTGTCGCAGATCAAGGGATAATCTGGTTATATTTAACCAGCCAGATAAATATTTCAACATATAGATTTTTTATAACCATTTGATTTAATAAGATTTTGTATAATGAGACTTGCTCAAATGGTCTCAAATCCATAGAATAGGCCGCCTTTGAAACACCTCCGGACGAGATAATCTCAACCGGAATGAAAATTTCTAATAATTTATATCAGTTTGTCAGCTTCCTTCTTAATCAGGCAAACAGGTTGTCAGGAGAATTTTAATGTCTGAAAAGCATCCCGTAATTGCTGTAACCGGCTCCTCTGGTGCAGGTACCAGTACTGTTAAAAGAGCATTTGAACATATCTTTCATCGTGAAAATATCAATGCCGGTATCGTAGAAGGTGACAGCTTTCATAGCTATGACCGTGCCGGAATGAAAAAAGCGATTGAAGACTTCTCCAAGGAAGGCAAAACATTGAGCCATTTTGGTCCGGAAGCAAACCATTTCGACAAACTGCAAGAACTGTTCAAGACATACGGTGCCACAGGCCAGGCCAAGGTCAGGAAATATCTGCACGATGAAGAAGAAGCAGAACCCTACAAACAGGAACCGGGTACATTTACACCATGGGAAGATTTACCGAAGGACACTGATATTCTGTTTTATGAAGGTCTGCATGGCGGTGTTATTGACAAGGATGCCGGAGTCAATGCATCAAAATTTGTCGATCTGCTGATTGGTGTTGTGCCTATTGTCAATCTGGAGTGGATCCAGAAAATTCATCGTGATACCGCAGAGCGCGGTTATTCAGCCGAGGCTGTAACGCACACTATCCTGCGCCGTATGCATGACTATGTTCATTATGTCACTCCGCAGTTCTCGCAAACCAATATCAACTTCCAGCGCGTACCGACAGTTGATACGTCCAATCCATTTATTGCTCGTGATATCCCGACACCGGATGAAAGCTTTGTCGTTATCCGTTTCAAGGATCCAAAAAACGTGGATTTCCTGTATTTACAGAGCATGCTGCATGATTCCTTCATGTCACGCCCGAATACACTGGTAGTACCTGGTGGCAAGATGGGCTTTGCAATGGAAATTATCCTTACCCCAATCATTCATGACATGATTGAAAAGAAACGTAAGGCTAAGTAAATAACGCCTGTTTAAAAAAGCGCAGAGACTAATAGCCTCTGCGCTTTTTTTATTCCTCAGCATAATTTCTAGCGCCGTATTAACGGTCTCAAAATAGCCAGCCAACGCCAAAGATTTAATAAGCTAGCAAGTGAACTTGCCACATAGGTCAATGCACATGCCTTCAGTATTGTATGCGTCGCTTTCAACTGATCAGTTTCAATATAATTTCCTTCCATCAGGATTGGTAACGCCTTGTTAAAGCTTGCATCCCATTCCACTGGCAAAGTAACAAAATGTACAATTACCGATAAACCCAGCGAAATAAAACCAATTAATGCCATGAGTACGCCTGTGGAAGGAACACGGGTCATTAATGCAACAACAGGTATTGCCAACATAGCTGCCGCACCTGCCTTTTCTGCAAATGCTGCCAGATAGACAAGACGGGTACGTAAATCCAGTAATGATTCACCACGATGATGTTGTAGTGCATGACCTGTTTCATGTGCAGCCACCGCAATGGCAGTTAATGACCTGGTATCATGATTCTCATTACTCAAGCGAATAGTTCTTGATAAGGGATCATAGTGATCACCGGCCTCGGTCTTTTCTACATTAACCCCTGTCACGCCGTAACGTGTTAACAAATGGCGGGCCAGTTCCGCTCCGGTTCCGGGAATCTGTTCATCATGTTGGCTATATCGTTTAAGCACATGACGAGCCCAGAACTGTGGGCCGAATATCAACAACGTGACAGCAATAATAATAATGGCTACGTACATGTATACACCTGTTATTTAAAAATATAACTCTTTGAAAACTATACTATCATACGTTCAGACTTGACTCGGTAACCTGTGTGAAGATAGTGTCTACGACATAAACGGTAGCATTTCCATCCTTAAGGCATGGGTTTTGTGCTTCCAGCGGAATCCGGCAAATCCGTACAACAAATAAAAAACAGACCTTTAATCAGGGCGGTTATGTTACCGACAGGGGGAATATCACGATGTCGAAGAAACATCCCATCGTTGCCATCACCGGTTCATCCGGGGCTGGCACCAGTACCGTTAAAACAGCATTTGAGCATCTGTTCTGGCGACTGAAAATTAAAGCCGCTGTCATTGAGGGTGATAGTTACCACTGTTATGATCGCAAGGAAATGGCACGAGTTGTCAGTGAAGGTGATGGCGACCGGCGTGCTCTGAGTCATTTTGGGCCACGTGCCAATCTGTTTGGCAAACTGGAAGAAACTTTCAAGACCTACAGTGAAACCGGTAATGGTCAGGTCAGAAAATATTTACATAATGAAGAAGAAGCGGAGCCCTATAAACAGGAACCAGGCACCTTTACACAATGGGAATCCATGCCTGACAATACTGACCTGCTTTTTTATGAAGGCCTGCATGGTGGTGTGATCGATAAGGAAGCCGGCGTCAATGTGGCTAAATGGGTTGATCTGCTAATTGGTGTAGTACCTATTGTAAATCTGGAATGGATCCAGAAAATTCATCGTGATACCGCTGACCGGGGTTATTCTGCTGAAGCTGTAACACACACTATCCTGCGTCGAATGCGTGATTACGTCAGTTACATAACACCCCAGTTTTCGCAATCACATATCAACTTTCAACGTATACCGACAGTTGATACTTCCAATCCGTTTATTGCACGTGATATTCCAACACCGGATGAAAGTTTTGTGATTGTTCGTTTTCGAGATCACAAGGCGGTGGACTTCCCTTATTTACTCAACATGCTGCATGATTCATTCATGTCACGTCCCAATTCCATTGTTATCCCGGGCGGTAAAATGAGCTTTGCAATGGAACTCATTTTGGGACCAATACTTGAAAACATGATAAAGCAAAAGAAAAATGCCTGAACATTTCCTATGCCGGCACTTCACCCACAGATCGCTGTAGGCATTATCCTTTTTAATTCACAGAATGAAGTCCTGTTAATCAAACGTGCCAACCCGCCGGCTGAGGGTCTGTGGACCCTGCCTGGCGGCAAGGTAAAGTATGGTGAGTCACTGGAACAGGCCTGTATTCGGGAAATGCTCGAAGAAACCGGTATCAATGTCAGGCCACTAAAACTAATAGAGGTGGTTGAACGAATAACGGAAGGATTTCATTATGTCATTATGGATTATCTTGCAGTTCAGATGACAGATGATGAAGCCGTTCCATCAAGTGATGCACTTGATGCAAAGTGGGTATCTCTGGAACAATTCAGTGATTATGAAACAACTGAAGGATTACTGCCGGTTATCAACCGGGCCAGTCAACACAATCATTAGGCAAGGGTAGTCCGGCAATACGACAACCCGTGCGTGATGGACCATCCGGAAATAACTGATAGAGTTTTTTCTTGTTACCCTTTTCCTCACCAAATGCCTTGCTAAAGGTCTTGACCAATAAGCGGGCATTGGGTGAAGTACCAAACTCATTATAGTGTTTGCGTAAAAAATGAATAACTTCCCAATGATCATTGGTCAGCTCAATCTTTACTTCCCGTGCCAATGCCTCTGCAACCTCTTCTGACCAGTCATCAAGATTAAGCAGGTACCCATTGGCATCCATATCAAGCTGTTTATCTTCCATAATAAACTTCATGATATCACTCATGAGGTACCTCGGTTTTGTTTACAGTGCAATGTAATCACGGCCAGTCAACACAATCATTCGGTAACGGCAGTCCTGCTATCCGACAACCCTGACGTGCAGGCCCCTTCGGAAATAAGCTATACATCTTTTCCTTGCTGCCTTTTTTCTCACCGTACTCCTTGGCAAAAACCTTGACCAGTAACACAACATTAGGTGATGTATTAAATTCAGCATAATGCTTGCGTAAGAATTTAATCACTTCCCAGTGATCATCCGTCAGACTAATCCCTTCCTTGTTGGCTAGATAGCCAGCAACTTCTTCGGACCAATCATTCAAATCAACAAGATAACCTTTATCATCAACTGCGATTGATTTTCCGCCAACCTCTATTTTTTCTGACATCATTTTTCCTCCCTCACTGCAACTACTATTATTAAAATAGTACTCTTTTTAATCAAGATAAACACTCTTTTCTATAACGGTAATTGGTAACTTCTCCAGTGACTTCCCGACACAGGGTCCCGCCACACAAAATCCATCATCAGGTCGAAATAGTGCTCCATGGGTGCTACATTGCAAAAATGTGTTCTCTCCGTTAAAAAAACGATTCGGAATCCATTCAAGTGTAACACCTGTATGCGGACAACTATTCCTGTAAGCAATCATTTCATCTGACCAATTTACAATAACAATATTTTCTAATCTTCCATTACTGTTGATCTCGAAACCACATGCACTGTTTCGTGGAATATCATCAACCCTGCAAATAGGTTCTGCTTTCATGCTGTAGTATTGGTTATTACGGTTGTCAGTTATACAACTTTAGAACAACAGGCCAAAAATATCATAAAAAACCTGTTGATATTGATATTTATCACATTTCCCGCACTACACGAAATCCGACATTATCCAGACTGACATCTGGTGCAAATTTATTGCGCTTGGCACTACGAATACTATCTGAAACAGTATCATAGGCACCGCCACGCGCGATACGCTGGGAACAGCCATCTTCAACCCACGCACTGCCATCTGATGGTGCACCATCATAGGTTCGATGGTAACAATCCTGTGTCCATTCCAGCACATTGCCTGCCGTATCATAAACACCAAATTTATTTGGTTTGAAACTGCCTACCGGTGCGGGTGATTTATGATCCCATTGACTACCACAATTAAAGCAATTGGCATTGTTCTCGCCCGCAGTTAGTCCCCACCAGTAAGGTTGGTTATTACCCGCTCGTGCAACATATTCCCATTCCGCTTCCGTTGGCAGGCGATATTTCTTGCCCGTTTGTCTGCTCAACCATTCTGTATAGGCAACTGCATTCTGCCAGCTAACCCTGTAAGCAGGTAGCTTGTTATCTGATTTAATGACCGACTTTCCATTTGCCTTGGCAAAATGATTATACTCCTCAATAGTTACCTCATACTGACCGATTGCAAACGGGTTCAGTGTAACCTCATGCTGTGGGCGTTCCTCAAATTTCGGCGATGAAGACGGGCTACCCATCCTGAAACTGCCACCAGGCACAGATATCATTACCGGTCCATTGCCACCGCTTTTCAAACGATCACGCACAGTGGTGATTGATTCAGCCGGTTTTTCTGTTACCGGTTGTTGGGCAATTTTTTGATCCTGTTTTTTAACTGAAGGCACTGTTGCCTTTGAAACACTCTTCTGTTTTGTGGTGGCTTCAGGTATAGATGCGACCTCTGGGGTCTTTTCATCTGATGAAAACAAATATCCTGCAACCACACCGGCAATCACAATAACAGCTACAGCAACTGCAATAATTATATTTTTATTACCACCCGATGTAACAGCAGGTGCTGTTTCTTCCTGTGTAAAATTGATAGAAACCGATTCAGAAAATTCACTCCCTGAAGAAGAACTTTCAGAGAGCACGATATCTTCTTCTGATTCTATTTTTGCTTTTGTTTTTGTTTTCGGCTGGTCATGGAAAATAACACCACCCGTTAACAAGGCTCTTTCCAGATCAACATCACCGGTTTCATTGGCTTGTTCAACTTCCTTCTCAAGCCATTCAGCACGTTCCTCGGCTTTTCTGCGTGCCTGTTCATGCTCAGCTTTCAAACGCGCCTGTTCCATTCGCGCCTTGAGTTTGGCTTCCTCAAGTTCAGACTTGATACGATTTACTTCTTCCTGCGCCTGCATACCTGCCGATTCTGCTTCTGCCTTCAGTCGAGCCGCTTCTTCTTCCGCCTTCAGTCGAGCCGTTTCTGCTTCTGCCTTGATTATCGCGGCCTCTTCCTGAGCCTTGATGCGTGCTGCTTCGGCATCCCCCATTAATTTATTGGCCTCTTCCTGAGCTGCGATACGCATCTTTTCAGCTTCAGCCAGCAATTTATTTGCCTTCTCTTCCATTTCCTTCTTGGCAGAGTCTTCAACATTATCAATACTTGAACGCGCTGCTTCAGCCTCGTTCAATAATTGTGCTGATTCTTTTTCTGCCTTTCTCAGCACATGCTCAGCTTCATCCCGTAGCTTGCTGGATTCTTCCTCAATCTTAATTCGTGCTTCTTCAGCCTCTGTGCGTAAACGTACCGCTTCTTCCTGTGCCTTCAAACGTGCTGATTCAGCCTCAGCCTTGCGATTTTCTTCTTCTTCCGCCTTGATGCGTGCTTCTTCCGCCTTGGCAGTAAGTTCTGCTACCTCGGCCTCTGCATGCAATCTTGCTGCCTTTTCCTCTTCCTGTAATCTGAGTTTCTCGGCTTCAAGGTGTTTTTGTGCTGTTTCGGCTGCAACTTTTAACTGGCTAATTTCTTCCTCAACAGAACGTTTGGTTTCTTCGCCCTCTGCACGTAAACGCTCAACTTCCTTGCGTGCCTTTTCCTGCTCATCAAGTGCTTCTTTACGTAAACG
>Ga0224506_10002473_pt1 | contig 12565 bp, 11 predicted proteins | sample SF_Jan12_sed_USG_2_FD_169108 | JGI IMG/M metagenome (GOLD analysis project Ga0224506, IMG submission 169108) | Sediment microbial communities from San Francisco Bay, California, United States - SF_Jan12_sed_USGS_8_1 | ecosystem: Environmental > Aquatic > Marine > Sediment | place: USA...
CTTGAGAATTCATTACGCAGCAGCTCCCATTTTTTGAAAGGTACGCAGGTCTTTAATTAGCTTGGAGATACCTGCCAGTAACAGCAGGAAGGAACCCAGCAACATCATGCCTTTGACCGGATAATATTGTACGCCCCAGGTTTCTACCGTGGTCTCTGCCATGTTGAAGGAATCGGCAAAGAAGTTCCATGCGGTTCCGGTCATTGCCAGGGCAAAGATAAAGAAGAATACAGAGGTGAAAATATCCATACCGACACGGCCACGAGCAGGCAGCTTGACGTAAAGGATATCAACCCGTACATGGGCACCATGTAGCATGGCAAAGGCACCGGCCAGCAGGTACTGCATACCAAACAGCAGATACGAGGACTCGTGTACCCAAATAGTCGGCATACCGAACAGGTAACGCATGACCACTTCATAGAAGTAGATCACTACCGCGTTTATGGTCCAGAATGCGACAAAGACACCGGACTTTTCGCTGGTCCAATCCAGTATCTGTGTAAATTTGTTACCCTCATCATAGTGAACAGGGTCTTCAGCGGCCAAAATTTCCAGGGCCAGCTCTTCATCGGGGGTAGGCGGGGCCGTCTCGGAGATTCCTTTTCTCTTCATTAACCACATAATAACGAGTGGCATGATCGCCAACCAACCCCAGTACATCCAGTGAGGCAGGACGAAACCAAAACCTTCTAAGTCAGACATAAAAAACTCCAGAGACAAACAAAGATGTGGGCGACAGAATGTCGCCCACATTTTTTTACTGAATTACAGTTTGAAGCCTTTGATATCGGCTTCAGAAACGTAACCCATGGTGTCGTTTAACATGTAGTCCAGTTGCAGCTTGAAGATCTCGGATGCATCCTTGTTCTTCTTCGCCCACTTGAACCAGATTGGAACCGCAGCCTTACGGAACTTGGCTACGTCGTCAGCACTGAAACGAGAAACGACAGAACCGGCGGCCTTGAACTTGGCCATGGCTTCTACGTTACGCTTCTGAATGGCAACGAAATGATCACGTGAATAGACGTAAACCTGCTCTTCAACGAATTGCTTCATCTTCGGAGACAGCTTCTTCCAGGCACGCAGGTTAACCGTCAGATCCATCAGATCCACCGGCTGATACAGAGACATGGTTCCTGGAGGGCCAAACAGAATGTGCTTGGTTACCTGATGGAAGCCCAGGTCGTAGTTCACCGCAGGGCCCACGTAGTCGGCCGCATCGATGGTACCCTTTTCCAGAGCAGGGAAGATGTCAGAACCGGGAATCGCAACGGTAGTCGCGCCCAGCTGCTGGAATACCTCTGCCACCATACCGCCAGGCAGACGAATCTTCTTGCCCTTCATATCCTCTACAGAGTTCATTGGAACCTTGGAGTGGATGATGTTGGCGTCATGCTGGATAGGACCAACATAGAACAGGCCATACTTGGAGTAGATCTTACGTGCCTTTTCCAGCATTCCCAGACCGTAGAACATGGTGTCCCACTGTGCAGGCTGATCAGGACCAGCAGGATAGGATGACAGGAATACAGAAGCAGGGATCTTGCCGGACCAGTACAGGGTAAAGGGGTTCATACCGTGCAATACACCGGAACGCACTGCATCGAACAGGGCGTTGTTATCTGCTGCAACAGATTTGGCAGCAAAAGGCTTGATGCTCAGTTCACCGCTGGATTTCTCCTGCATCTGGCCAGCCCATTCCTTGAACAGGTTGTAACCGGTGGTACCGGCATCCCAGGTGGTCTGGATCTTCCAGGTGGTGCCTTTGGCAGCTTCGGCGTTACTGATGAATGGGGCTCCCAGAATGGTCGCACCACCAACCGCAGCCGCACCTTTCAGGAACGAGCGACGATCTTCAGTCTTGCCAGCTGTTTTCAGCTTATCTTCATTACTCTTCATTGTTTTCCTCCTAACGTTAGGGGTATTTTCCACAAAGCTGTAGTACAACAGCGTCACGAAATCTTCTGCATCATTGTATATATAGATATGCCAATGATTGCTGCCGCTATCCCTTATATAGCAGCATTTGTTCTTCTATTAGTTCTTGCCAGGCCTCGGTCTGTCTGGCCTTAAACGCCAGATAGTCGTTATTGTCACACCCGCTATGGCCTCTCACCTGATCCATTGCGCACTGCAACAGACCGGAAAAGAAATTAATTTTTCGTATACCAGAGTTTACTGATGCTCGTATGTCACCGTCTGTGACTCCGGTTGCACCATGCATCACCAGAGGGATATCCACTACCTCTGCTACACTACGTATCGTGTCGATACTGATGTGCGGCGATTGCGTGTAGATACCATGAGCGGTTCCCACAGCAATGGCAAGTGCATCGATACCGGTATGTGAAACGAACTCCTTTGCCTCATCTGCCTGAGTATAGGGTATCTCCTCGGCGCTATCGCTGCCGGTATCGGCTACCCCCTCTTCACCGGCAACAGCACCCAACTCACCCTCTACCCCGGCACCATAGCTATGGGCCAGTTCAACCACCTGTCTGGTGATGGCGATATTTTCAGCAAAGGGTAGATGAGAGCCGTCGATCATGATGCTGGTAAAGCCCAGTTCCAGCGCCTGTTTGATCATGTCCAGTTGCTCAGGTCCGGCGTGATCCAGATGCAGGGCGATGGGTTGTTCTGCGGCATCGATGATCGCCAGCAATGAGGGAGTTAGCAGGGGGGCCTTGATGACATCAAAGTGACGACTGGCGATACCGATGATGGCCGGCAGACCGAGATGATCTGCACGATTGGCCACCGCCTGTGCCATATCCAGATCGAGAACATTAAAGCTGCCGATGGCAGCTTGAGTATTCGCCTGTAGTACCTGGTTCAGGTTGGCTCGCATACGTGGTTCCTGTCAGGGTTGTGGTAGTCCGGCCAGACGCGCATAGGCGGTGGCGACGCCCTTGTCATCACCGACGTTGCCGGGGAATATCACCACGGGCATATCGGGATAACGGGGATGGTTGGAGGGGCAGCGTACGACGGAACATCCTGGCAGAATCTGGCCGACCACACGTGAGGTCTTCAGTGCCAGACCGGAACTCAGGACATCATTGGAGGTGATACCGCCCTTGCTGATCAGGAAGCCCAGACTGCGTGGCAGGTTTCGCACCACGTCCATCAGAAAGGCTGAAACCATCTCACCAAAGGCGAGTCGGGTGGCCTGATCCTTAAAGCTCAATTCCACGCGACTGGTAAAGATCACCGGGGTCTGCCCGTCGTCATGGATCTGTTGGGTTTGCTGAACGATCTTCTCTAGCATCAGGGCTCGGCCGCTTTCAAGTTTGGCTACATCCACTTCAATCGGCACAATATTGTCCATCTTTAATAATTGTTCCAACTGCTGGGTAGTCTTCTTTACATGCGAACCGACGATCACCGCACCGGCCTTGCCATCACGTACATAGGCAGACATCGCCTCGGCGGCTACCGGTTGTGGTGGCAGTTTTGCAAGCGCGGTGAGAAGGCTGGCAGCACTGCGGAATAAGAAGCGTTTGCCCTGTGCGGCAGCCTGCATCAACTGGGCGCAAAAATGGTTCAGATCATCCTGATTTTCGCTGTCCACGGCACAACAGACATTACCCTGCAGGGATAGCAGACGGTTACTACTGTCGCCACGTACATCGGCGAGAACAAAACGCTCTACCTGATCAGCCTTGATACGTCCCGCAGTCTTTTCTTCCACGTAGTCGGGCAGATAGCTGTGGCGATAGCCGAACACCGAGTCATTGGCAAACTCGGTTTCATGTACCGGCACCTCTTTTCCATCGACGATCAGGTAATGGATGCTGTCACGGGTGATACGACCACCCTCGAAGAAGGCCGGCACCATAAAGTGGGCATCAAACGGCCCCAACTCTTCAGCGATGATGTCGGTCTCGACCGGATAGTGTCCACGCAGGGTGGAATCGGAGCGGCTTACCAGTAACGGGTTGAATGGTTTGCCGATGGCTTCCAGTTCATCCAGTGCCTGTTTTACGTTTTGACATACCTCACGGGTAATCTTTGCGGCATTCTCTGCAGACATACCACGGGTATTGGTGAGGACGAAAAACAGTGGCGCATCATCAATGATGGCCTCTTTTAATGTGGCGACATCCCAGCGGGTCAGCAGCAGACAGCTATGAACCGTCTGTGAGCCGGTAGGATCGTCATCCAGAACAATAATCTTGGTCTCACTCATGTGCTCTATCTCACTTTTGAGTAAATAACGCGGAGTACGCCGAGACGCGGAGGCGCAGAGTAGAGCTATCTGATAATAATCATCACAGATGCTCTAAATGTTCGTTAGAACTCTCTTTGCCTTTCTCCGCGTCTCTGCGTTTCTGCGCTCTTTGCGTTAAAACTCCTAACGCAAAATTACCTCGAATAAAAAGCCCGTGTAGGACAAGTGTGCAGGGAGTACTAATCACTAGGAGGGATTATGGTTTCCTACACGGGCATCAAACTTTTACTTACTTAAATCGTTTACTCGCTGGGCCATGAAGTCCGCGGTGATACCGTTGAAGTCCATGATCTCGGTAGGCGAGGCAGTGGTTTCACCACGCTTCCAGCATACGGTGTCACGCTTTGGTGCACGTGAACGCAGCAGTACCGGTTCCAGCGGGGCAGAAGGACCACCACTGACGGCCATCAATACATCGCCATCGAACAGGGCGTTGAAGTGGTCGTCATCCATAAAGCCGTTATCGGGCTGGGAGACGGTGTCCCAGGAGACATCGGTAGGACGGTACAGTTGACGCGGATTAATCACCGCAACGATACGTACCTTGTAACCGTCTGCTTCCAGCTTGTCCTTGGCATCGAAGACCGGCAGGAAGATCATGTCGCCGGTGACCGCGAAGACTACGGTACCCTTGTCGCCTGACTGGGACTCATAAATGGTCGCCGCGCCCTTTTCAACCGCGCTGCGTGCCTCATCGGTAGACAGATAGACCGGCAGCGGGCTCTTGGAAGCAATGATGGTCATGTTCTTGTTAAAGCTGTTGGTGGCGTATTCGTAGGCCACCTGCATGACGTTGGCGTCACAGGGGAACAGCGGGAAGCTGTTACCGTTACGCATCATCGCGGCAAAATAGTTTTCGATCTCGGGACGCTGATGGGTCCAGCCGTTACGACCCTGCTCCAGTGCACCGGCGGTAAACATGGTGACTACTGAAGGGGTCTTGCGGCGCAGCTCGGCCATCGCCTGGGCCACGGTCTGTACGATAGGCCAGCCGTTGATGGCGAAGGACTCGTAAGACAACCAGATGGCACGTGAACCGAACAGTGACAGACCAGCAACCAGACCGGCACAGGCGTCTTCGTTCAGTGGCTCGTAGCACTGACCGGTAGGCTCCTGGTTATATAAAGGATCTACTGTCGGGTGACGGATCTTCAACGCATCGTTGATGTTTTTCATTGCCGAGGCTTCGTTACCGTCGGCATTGGCAACCACGTAACGTGGATCCTGCTGACCGGTCTGGGCCACCAGAGCGCCCATCGCGGTTGCGGGTACGGCCTTGTCACCCTTGGCGAACTCTTCCATCTTCAGTTTGATGGCAGGCAGTTCCATTTCGAATTCGGTTACTACGGTCTTCACAGCGGGACCGCCACCGGCACGGCTGAAGTTGTCACGCACGATCTGCCAGGCGTCGGCAGGCAGTGCACGACGAGTCAGACCGTCGATGATGTGCTGGGCATCCAGCGTATCGGTAGGGTAGAGGTTGTGTGACTTGGAGCCGGTAGTGTGTACGCCGGTACCCTTCAACTGCTTGATGATGAAGGCGGTCAGCTTGCCACCCATGGCAGACTTGGCGGCCTTGTCTACGCCCTGCAGTACCGCCTTGGTGAAGGCCAGACGCTGGGTGAAGGAGAAACGGCTGCTGTCGACGAAGGTACCTTCCTGATCAGAGTCATCAAACTCTTTTGCATCGATGATGATAACTTCATCAAAGCTGTGACCCTTCCAGTAGGCTTCCATCTCTTCATTGGTATGCAGGGAAACCATCGAGTGGTGCTCCTGCGAGTAACCGTTCCAAATCAGTGTGGGCAGGAAGTTGGTCACATCAGGATAGGCCATGTGGAAATGCATCATCGCATTCAATACATAGGGTTCGCCCATGCCGCCGTCACCGATGGTCACCGGGAACAGCTTGTCACGATGCAACAGCGCACCGGCCATGGCGAAGTGCTGGCCCTGACCCAGTGGGCCGGCAGGCGCCAGCAGCCCGGGAATGGCACCAGAGAGATGGCCCAGCAGTCCGTGCTTTTCACGGAAGCGTTCCATCATGTCATTCATGGTGTTGATGCCCATCTCTTCCAGCGAGGAGTCGAGGAACATGGAGGAGTAGAAGCCCGGTGCATGGTGACCGACCTCGGTAACAATATTGGTATGACCCAGCATCATCAGTGCAGAGTGGGCCTCGGCAGAGGAGGCAAAACCACCGGGATGACCGGAGCCCTTGGAACCACACATTTGCAGGGTGACATAACGCAGAGCATCGGCGCCCAGCAGGGTCTGGAATACGGCCTTGTCATCGCTGGCATCGGCGATGGCGGTTTGACCCTCGGCGATGACGGCAGCATTTGCATGGTTGTCCATCTCTGGCCAGGCGTCACCGAAATATTGAATACCTTCGCAAAAAGCAGGTGTATTAGACATGTGTCGTGCTCCTAAAGATCCATGAAGGGAGATAGCTCCCGTTACCAGTTGCGGTAAAGTTAGATGATGAGGGGCGATTTCACAATATCAAATCGATTTCGTAATATGAGAGTATTTTTTTAAAGGACGGTAGATAATGCGGGAAATGTATAGGATTTTCTATATTATCAATTGCTTATTGTGATTTTTATTATGAATTTATATAACCAAGTAATGCGCTGAGAAATATAGATTTAACAAAAAAGTCACATTCTTTGCGATTCTTGATTATTATTTTCGCTGTATAGTCCTTGTTTTCACAATATGGGAATGCAGGATATGGCTGAAAAGTCTTCATCATCAATTCAGGTCGTAGATCGTCTGGTCTCCTTAATGGACGCCATCGCGATGTACGAAGGACCGGTATCACTGAAGTTTCTCTCTGCCGATACCGGGCTGCATCCCTCTACGGCATTTCGTATCCTCTCCTCTCTGTCTGCCCATAACCTGGTGGAACGCGAACCTACCGGTGGCTATGTACTGGGTCGTCACCTGGTGCGACTGGCGGCATCGGTCAGTTCCCGTATTGATGTAATTGCCGAGGCCAAGCCGATCATGGATTGGCTACGGGATCAGGTAGATGAGACGGTAAACCTCACCATGCGCCGTGGCGATGAAGTGGTCTATATGGAGAGGGCGCTGTCCAAGCGCATGATGCGGGTGGAGCAGTTGATCGGCAGTCATGCCCCGCTGCACGTGACCGCGGTGGGCAAACTGATCCTTGGCCTGGGTGGGGATCAGGAGCTGCATGACTATTCCGAGCGTACCGGATTGCCAGCCTACACGGAAAATACCATTACCGATGAGAACGAGCTCAAGCGTATCTCCAAGAGTGCCGTGACCCGAGGTTTTGCGCTGGATAACGAAGAGGCGGAACTGGGTGTAGGGTGTATCGGAGTGCTGGTAATGGATGATAGCACCAATACCGTTTATGGCCTGTCCATCTCGGCGCCAATAGAGCGCAGGCAGGATGAGTGGGTAAATCTGCTGATGGAGGCGGGTCGCAAGCTTTCAGATCGACTGGGTTCGGCGTTGCCAAAGCCTGCACTTGGGGTCGCCAGTTAAATTTCTGGCTACGCTGTTTGACTGACGAACAGGGCAGAGCCCTGTGCGTCGGTGTAGTTCACAACTTTCCTGTTCACGATATCTACCTCCCAATCAGGGACAATGGCGTGACGGTTTCTCACTCAGGTACCCACACTACCGAACCAGAACCCGGTATCCTTTTGCAGGAATTCGTCATAGGGGATGTAGTGTGAGCCGTCGCAGGAGAAATTGAGTCCCACCATACCGTTGATGACGTTCAGCGATCCGGCGCGCAGATAGACGTTTTCATCGGCAAAGCGCAGGGCCTTGAATATCTTGAATACCTGCCTGATCTGTTCGGCGGGAACGATGGCGCGTGGATGGTAGGGCCGTCTGGGGTAGGCCAGGCAGGTGGCCGGGTCGGTAAGTTCGTGGATGTTCAGCAGCCGATAGACAAATGGATCGTCCACCTGCCAGATGGTAGCGCGGTTGCTGGAGAAGTGCAGCTTGCCGTGATAGATGCCATGGGTGGTCATCAGCTCGGTCATGATGGAGATGACCTCGTCCAGCCTTTCATCCATCAGGCTCTCGACACGGTATTGTTGAAACAGCCCACTGCGTATGGCGGGATCGCCCTTGTGCTGCTGCCATGTGGCCGGCTCATTATAGAGTCTTTCAGTATAAGGTAATTCACGCATATCGAAGTCAGCACCGAGAAAGCCGATGTGCTGACCCTGTTCGTTACGTATCACCTGTATGGCGGTAAGTGAAGGGCGCTTTTTGTTCTTGCTGATATAGGCATCGGAGAGTTTAAACTCGCTAGTGCCAAGGATGTCCTGCATATAGGGACGATCCATGCGGTTGCGATCGAAATGCGCGGGATCTTGCCCACTGGCTGTGATGTTGTCGGTCAACTGTTGGCCCATGGCATCCATGACATAAAGATGTTTACAGTAGGAGAAGGTGGGCAGGATCTCGCTGAGTAAGGCCTCCAGGGCCTGGCGATTGTGAATCAGCTTTGCACAGCGCCTGGCAAGCTTGTCCATCTCATCGTTGAGCAGACCGGCGAGTACCTCGCGTTGGCGACGGATGCTGTCTTGCAGATTATCCTGGTTCACGTGACTACCCTAGACCTCGACCTTTTCCGGAACGCCCTGTTGTGACTGTTCTTCCTGTTGCAGTGCCCACATCTCTGCATACAGCCCGTGTTGACTCAATAGTTGCTGGTGCGTTCCCTGTTCAACTATCTGGCCCTGTTTTAGCACCAGGATATTATCCGCATCGATGATGGTGGAGAGACGGTGGGCGATCACCAGGGTGGTATGTTGTTCAGCAACGGCCTTTAAGGCCTGGTTGATCTGCTGTTCGGTCTGGCTGTCCAGCGAGGAGGTGGCCTCATCGAAGATCAGGATCGGTGGTGACTTGAGGATCACTCGGGCGATGGCGACACGTTGTTTCTCTCCACCCGAGAGTTTCAGGCCGCGCTCACCTACCAGCGTGTCATACTTGTCCGGCAGCCCTTCGATAAAGTCATGTATGTTGGCCAGTCTGGCAGCTTGCTCGACCTCGGCCTGGGTGGCATCAGGTTTGGCATAGATCAGATTGTGATAGATGCTGCTGTTAAACAGTACCGTATCCTGTGGCACGATACCGATGGCACGTCGCAGGCTGTCCTGTGTCACCGAGCGTAAATCCTGACCATCTATCGTAATCGCTCCGTCTACCACATCGTAGAAACGGTACATCAGTCGTGCCAGGGTCGACTTGCCGGCTCCGGATGGCCCGACGATGGCAACCTTGTGGCCGGAGGGCACACGGAAGCTGATGTCATTGAGGATCTCGCGATCCGACTTGTAATGAAAGCGGACCCGATTGAATTCGATCTCGGCTTGGGAGATGTTGATCTCTTTGGCTGACCCGGCATCTTTGATCTCGGTGTCGGTATCCAGCAGGTTAAAGAGTCGATCCATATCGGCCAGGGAGTGGCGCAGCATGCGATAGATGATGCCGAGAAAGCCCAGCGGCATGAACAGCTGCAGCATCATTGTGTTGATCAGCACCAGATCACCGAGGGTCATGGTCTTGTCCTGCACTCCGGCGGTGGCGAAGATCATTACCAGCGTTACACCGACGGCGATGATCGCCCCCTGGCCAAAGTTGAGCAGGGCCATCGAGGTCTGGCTCTTGACCGCGGCATCTTCCCAGTTGCTTAAGGTAGAGTTGTAGCGGCTGACCTCCAGTTGTTCATTATTAAAGTACTTGACCGTTTCATAGTTGATCAGACCATCGACGGCGAGACTGCTGGCATCGGAGTCGAGACGGTTCATCTCATGGCGATAGTGCATACGCCAGTTGGTCACCAGGATTGTAAAGCCGACGTAGATCACGACGGTCGAGAAGGTCACGATGGTGAAGATACGGTCGTATTGGCCCAGCAGGATTATGGCCACCAGAGCGAATTCGGCGGCGGTGGGCAGGATGTTAAAGACCAGGTAGTTCAGTATCGAGGCTACGCTGTTGCTGCCACGCTCCATATCGCGGGAGACGGCGCCGGTCTGGCGCTCCAGATGGAAGCGTAGCGACAGGGAGTAGAGATGCTCGATCACCTTGTGCGAGAGACGGCGCATGGCGCCGTAGCGTACCCGGGCAAAGATCGCGTCACGCAGTTCGTTAAACAGTGAATTGCTCAGACGCAGGGCACCGTAGGCCAGTAACAACATCAGTGGCAGTGTCGCGGAAGATAGCTCCTGATCGAGGATGTCGATAATATCCTTGAGTATCAGTGGCACACCGACGGTGGCCAGCTTGGCCAGCATCAGGCTGAGCAGCGCAATCAATACCCGTCCCTTATACTGCCAGATATAGGGAACGATGCGTTTCAGGTTGGAAAAGTCCTGACGCTGCTGGCTTGGGGCCTCGGTATATCGATATATCGCCATTACTGCTCGCTTTCTGGCCGGGGCCTGCCCGGCGGGGTGTCTCTATCAGAGGGTTTATCATACCAGAAACCTATAACTGTGCTCGGGCATCAGTTTTTTGAGATGATGGAACCTTTTCGTGTGTCTGCTCGTGTTAGGGATATATGGCCGTGATATTACCGTTTCAAAAGAAACCGACCGACCCCTTCGAGAGCTTGCTGCTACCGCACATGGAATCTCTGTATCGTCTTGCCTACCGTTTGAGCGGGCAGCAAAGTGAGGCTGAGGATCTGGTACAGGATCTGTTAATCAAGCTTTACCCCCGTATAGACGAATTACTACAGCTGGAAAAACTCCGCCCCTGGTTGGCACGCAGTTTATACAATCTGTTTATCGATTCCGTGCGTAGCAAGAAACGAAATCCGGTGCAGGGAGGTGAGGAGGAATTACAGTCGGCACTGGACCTTGCCCATGACCCTCAGCATCGCCCCGACAGGATTATCGAGCAACAGCAAAACCAGAGCCGGATACAGATAGCACTGGAGATGCTGAACGAGGACCAGCGTAAGCTGATCAAATTTCACGATGTTGAAGGCTATACGCTGCCCGAACTGGAAACCATTCTTGATACACCACTGGGTACATTGAAATCCAGACTGCATCGTGCGCGGGCAAAATTAAAAGATCTTCTGGAGATGGAACCTTCCACTGAAACGAAACGTGTAAGGGAGTAGAGGTGAGAGAAATGCACTGCACAGACGTACTAAAACATATTGATGATTATCTGGATGGTGTTCTGGACCACAACATTGTGGTGCAGATGGACTCTCACCTTGCCAGCTGTGAAACGTGTCGCGATGAAGCGAATCGCTCGAGAGATCTGTTAGCCCAGTTACAAGATTTGCCGCTGGTGTCGATGCGTCCCGGTTTTTCTGCAAAAGCGTTCAAGCAGGCAAGAGGCGTGCATGAACAGAATAATAAACCGAAACGTAAACACTGGTTTGCTGCCGGTTTTGGCGGTGCCCTGGCTGCAGGTCTGATGATGGCTCTGGTTCTGGGTCCCATGAAAGGCATGTTTATACCTGTGGCTACGGTGACAGAGATCAGTATGAGTGTGAATGAGTCTCGCACACTGAATGTGGTTTTTAATGCACCGGAAGCGATGGATGGTGTTGAGCTGGAACTGGTGTTAACAAATGGGCTGGAACTGGCTGGCCGACCGGGCAAGCGTCAATTACGTTGGCAGACCAGTTTCAAGGCGGGCAAGAACAGACTGGCTGTACCGGTACATGCACTCAGGGACGGTAAAGAGTCTCTGGTGGCGCGACTGCATAGCAAGGGTGAAAAGAAAGAATTTCGTATCCAGCTGGATATTAAAGATGCTGCGGTAAATGCCGTGAAGCAACACAATCTCTGGATTTAATCAGATATATAGCAGGAGAAAAAGATGAAACAGATTATTACTTTGGTTACGGCACTGATGCTGATGTTTGCCCCGATGCTGGTGAAGGCAGTGGATCTGGATGATGTCACCATGCAGACCATGGATGCACGCGATGATGATTCATCTGATGTGACAAATGATATAGAGCTTCCCGAGCATGATGCTGACAAGGAAGACGACAAGAAGGATGATGACAAGGGCGCCAGGTCCGACGACGACAACGATGATGACAAGAGCGACAGCAAGGACGATGACAAGGACGACGATAAGGATGACGATAAGGATGACGATAAGGATGATGGAAAAGATGACGACCATCCCGAAGATGATCATGCCAATGACCTTAATCATGACTAATTAAATTTGCTTCTCCATTTAGACAGGCACCCCGTTTTTGACGGCGTGCCTTTTTTGCGTTAAACATGCAGTAAAATATGTGTGCTGACCTGAGATGATAATAGAGGTGGTAATGGATTTGTCTCGTCG
>Ga0224506_10002475_pt1 | contig 12559 bp, 5 predicted proteins | sample SF_Jan12_sed_USG_2_FD_169108 | JGI IMG/M metagenome (GOLD analysis project Ga0224506, IMG submission 169108) | Sediment microbial communities from San Francisco Bay, California, United States - SF_Jan12_sed_USGS_8_1 | ecosystem: Environmental > Aquatic > Marine > Sediment | place: USA...
ATTTTCTTCGGTTGGTTGATCTGGATAGTAAAAAAAGTTCTTCCAGATTATTTCACCTGCAAAGCGTGGTGGGTGATGTGTGTTTTATGGATGACTCTACTTTTGTTTCCACAGACCACGACAAGCTGATACTCTGGCGTTTTTATCGCGATGAAATAAAGCATTTGTACCAAAAGATTATATCGCTGCCCCGCCCGGTGGTGAAGCAGGCCCGCCTGGCCGACGGTAAGCTGCTTTTACTGGGTAGAGAGGGCCATATCAGCTATTATGATCACTTGGCAGGGACTGTCATTAATACGGATTTTAACAATACAGAAGATATCTTCGGGTTGGGTACAGGACGGGCCGTGGCTACTACAAAAGACAATACCATGTATTTGCTGAAAGAGCAAGACGGAGCCATAATCAGCGAGGCCGTTTTCAGGGGCCACCAGGACAGAGTGACCAGTGTAACGATGACCCCGGATAACAGGCTGCTTTTTTCCTCATCGCTAGATGCCTCGGTGAAAATATGGAATATTGACTCCGCCCGCCTGGCCATGACGGTAGTCCCCGTGGGGAAAAACAACGCCCTCTACGTGACCCCTGACAATTATTACATGACTACCGGCAAGAGCTTGCTTGACTTTGGTTTTAAAGTGGACGACCGTTTTGTTTTCCCCGAACAGTTTGATGCCCTCTACAATCGACCCGATATCATAATGGAAAGGTTGGGATATGCACCAGCACCCCTTGTTTTGGCTTATAAAAAGGCCTGGGAAAAACGACTGGAAAAATTGGGGATCGAGGAATCCATGTTAAAGAAAGATTTTCACCTGCCGGAATTGGAACTGCTCAATGCAGTGGCTATTCCTGCTGAAAGTTTATCCGATACTCTTTTACTGAAATTGAAATTGAAAGATTCGGTTTATACCCTGGATCGTGTAAATGTTTGGGTCAATAATGTGCCGGTCTTTGGCCGGAAAGGTCTGGCGGTGACGAAAAAAAATACGGACGCTCTATACCTGGATGTGCCTGTAAAGCTCGTAAAGGGAAATAATAAAGTACAGATGAACGTGATGAATACAGCAGGTGCCGAAAGTTTCATTGAGTCGGTGGAGATAAAGTGTATGACAGGCCCGCAACAGGCCAACCTGTATTTTGTGGCAATGGGAGTATCTGAATATAAAGACCCTTTTTACAATTTGAACTATGCCCGTAAAGACGGGGAAGACATGGAATCCCTGATGTTGGAAAACAAGAACAGTTTCGATCAGGTGCATACCCTTACCCTGTTCGACCAGCAGGTGACAAAAGAAAAACTGAAGGAAGTGAGGCAGTTTCTGATGAGCTCGAAAGAAAATGATCAGATTATTTTTTTTGTATCCGGTCATGGGTTACTCAATGAGAATTATGATTTCTTTTTTGCTACACACGATACGGACTTTAAAGATCCGGCCGGCAGGGGTATTGCTTATGATATGCTGGATGACCTGCTCGATAGTCTGCCTGCACGTAAAAAACTATTACTGCTCGATGCCTGCCATAGTGGTGAAGTCGATAAAGAAATTGCAGAACCGGAGGGTGGGGTGATGATCGTGCAGAAGGATGAAGAAACGGAGGAAATTAAAGAATATTCCTTTCGGGGAGGTTCGGGGGGTAGATTAGACGATGGGCTGGGTCTAAGCAGCTCCTTTGAATTGATGCAGGAACTGTTTGCCAACCTCAACCGCGGTTCAGGCACAGTGGTTCTGGCCGCTGCTGCCGGCAACAGTTTTGCGCGTGAAGGACCAGCCTGGCAAAATGGTGTGTTTACCTATTGCCTGAGAAATGCCCTGGGTGATAATAAAAACAAGAAAATGTATGCCGATCAGAACCGTGATGGGAAAGTCACCATGGTCGAGTTGCAATCGTATGTGGCCGGGGAAGTAAGCCGTCTTACCAACGGTAAACAAAAACCCGTGGTGCGAAACGAAAACACCGCAGTGGAAATGATTGTCCGTTGACTTTAAATTCGTCAATATCGAAGGGGTTCAATCCTTTTCAACCCTTGAAGGGTTTCGAACCCTTCAAGGGTTAAATAGCCGGCATTATTTCTTATTTTTTGCCCGAAAGGTCGGGCTTGATCCCTAATCCAAAATCCTGAAAACCACATTACTTGCCGACCCCTCCACTTTTGGCAGGCCTTTCAGCTGGCCGTGATATAAACCACCCAAAAGTTTTTCCATGGGGTTTGTACTGTTTTTACTTTTTTCGGTGGGCGCCGCAATGGCCATTTCAAGATCCAATGGTTCAGACGATGTCACAATCTTAAAGGTCTCTACGCCCGTTGGCGGGGCCAGGTTTACATAAAAATCAGGTACAACCATGCTTTCCCCGGCCTCCAAAACACAAGCCACAGGCGGGTAGCTGTTTTTTCTGTCGGGGAGGATAACATTGGTTTTGCCCCCGGGCTCAATATCCAGAATATTAAACCAGGCCTTTTTATTGCCGGTATTGGTTACCTTGACAAGCAGTTTTACATTTTGTGGGTATCCGGGCATACCATGTTGTACAAAGGAGGTGGGATCCAGTGGCCGCAGAGAAACAAGCCGGCCTGCTGAATATACCGGCCGGGCAGGAACAAGGTCCAATGTTATCTGGTAATCCGGATGGCTAAACTGTAGTTCTTTAAGGAATTCTCCCCTGGCCCATTGGTCAATCAACTTGGAGCAATTTTGTTCTGCTGGGCCTTCAATCGGGCAGAAAAAAGACGCCTCGTTGGTCTTGATCAATAATGTGTTGCGTTTGCCGGGCTGTTCTTCAATCAACAACCGGTTTTTGTTTTTTGCTTCCTGAAGTGTTATGAGCGGATGAAAAGACAGGTCGCTGATCAGTTTGTTTTTTGCTTTGCGGTTTAATCCCTCCAGGTTTACGTACGTCATATAGTCGGTGACCGGCCGCAGAACCACGAAACCCCATGCTGACCTGATGTCCCGAAGGTCTGCTGACCCTGCCAGTGCTACTGATGCCTGGAAGTAGTCTGCTTCTTTTACTGTCCCGGCAGCAATCAGAGCTTCCGGTTGGGGGGTCAGGGTGCCGGCAGGATAAAAATCTATTCTTGCCCCTGCCGTCAATCCGGCCATAATACCGCCGTTTACAACCACATTTTTTTCATCTGTCACTTCTCTGACGGTGATAAAAGCCTGCTGTCGGGCAAAACGACCATCAAACACAACCATATCGGCGTCCCCTTCCAGTTGAGGGTGCTGCCCCGGTGAGGTGCCGGCCATAATTCGGGCCATGCGGGCAAACAACGACCGGTAGGTCTCATGCTCATTGATCGACGAAAAAGTATGAAAAAAGGCGTATGATAATGGCCCTGCCGGTTGCCCCATGTCGTTGAGGGTTTCATGGTTCAATTCATCCGGCCCGGTGGCTGATATAAACACCAGTCCTCCCAATCCTTCTCCAGATGTAAACAGGTCTGCCATAGCTGGCCGAGTGTCCATCGCCGTTGGGTTGGCCTGTTGGCCGACAGGTATCATTGGCGGAGCCCCTCCCCGCGCTTTCGCATAGCCCCCTTTAAGCCCTGTGCCCGATGAACAGGAATCCATGATGACCAGTACCTGCCCTGATGTCCCGACCTTTTTACGTATCTCATGGATATAATGTCCGATCAGGTCATCGCGCAGGTGGGCCTGGCCCTGATATGTATCAGTGAACTCTTTTTTTGCACCGGGAAGTACCCAGGCCTCATCCAGCTTATCCGGTTCATCACCATTATTGTCAAATATCTGCTGGCCGTGACCACTGTAATGCACTACTACCATATCACCGGACGCTGTCTGGCACGCAAGGTCGGTCAATGCATTGATGATACCTTCGCGTGAGGCTTGTTCGTCGCGTAAAACCCTGATATTTTCCGGTAAAAAGCCTTGTTTTTGAAGGGCAGTGCTAATCAGTGGAACATCATTGCCTGAGTGTAATTTACTCCAGGGACTGCCCACCCCGTAGTCACTAATGGCGATGATCAAAGCATGCCGTGCAGGCGGTCTGCCAGCGACTTGATGACATAATCCGAAAGCGAGAAGGACTGTAAGTGACCTGATAAAAGAATAAATCTTCTCTGATGTTGGTTTGTTTTTCACTATTTCAGTGTAAGTTTCCGATATGTTTGGCCTGAATTATAATCAACAAAATTAATATAATAAGTGACTGACGAAAATCTTGTGCAATTAATGTGCCGGGATAATGACTCCTGGTTTAGAGAAATCTACAAATATGAAAACGCTTTTTCAGCATGGATAAGGAAATCCTTTCGCCTTAATGATGACGATATCGGTGAGCTTTTTCAGGCCGCTGTCATTACCCTTTATGATAATGTGCGCTCCGGAAAGCTTACCAAACTGGAAAGCTCAGTAAAAACATACCTCTTTGGAATAGGTCGTAACAAGGCCTTTACCATGATGAAATACAAAGAGAAAAACCAGCCCATAGACAGTAAAGACTTCGCCTTGAGCGATGATGAGATTGAACAACATGATCTTGATAACAAAGCCGAAGACCCTGTTGATGTGGTGGCCACCTTGCTGAAAAAACTCGGAGAACCCTGCTATTCCCTGCTGAAAATGTTTTACTGGCAAAAATTATCCTGGGAAAACATCATGGAAACCCTGGGCTACAAAACGGCCGCCTCGGCACGTAATATGAAATACAAATGCCTCAAAAGCATTAGAAAAGAATTTTCTCTTCAGGAATTAAAAATTGAGTGGTGATGGATGACAAACTGAAAGACCAGGAATTAATAGACGGGTACATCAATGGTACCCTCACTACCATGGAAAAGCAACTTTTTGAAGAGCGAATGAGGACTGATAAGGAATTTGAACAAGAAGCTAAAGAAACACGCCTGATTGCGAAGGCCATACGAAAAATAGAACGGGAAAAAGTTTATAACCGACTACAACAATTCAAGGCTGACAGACCCTCCGGCCGCCAGGTTTTTATGACACCCCAACGTACATACCTGGCCATTGCCGCATCACTGGCCCTGATTGCCGCTTCTTTCTTTGTGATTAAAAGTTTAAGCCCTTCAGCACACCAAAAGGTATTTACAGCCTACTATTCCCCTCCGGACAATTTGCATGTGGGACAAACAAGGGGCGATGACGACCCCGCCACTGTTGAGGTGGTGAAATTCTTTCAGAACAAACAGTATGATAATTGTGTCAGGGCCATCAGCAGCCTGGAAGACCCCGTGCGTGACCGGCCGGAGATAGAAATGATGTTGGGCCTTTCTCACATGGAACTTAAACAATTTGACAAGGCCGTCCCCCCCCTCGAAAAACTGGCCGGTAAGACTACCGGATATAAAACCATGGCCCTGTGGTATCTGGCCCTGACGTACCTGGCCGAAGAACGTACTGATGAAGCGGTGGAGACCCTTTCTGAAATACCCCCCGGGTCACCTTACCCGTTAGAGGCCTTGAAGAATGAATTGATTGAAGTACAAGAAAATGAATAATATGCTTAAACAAACTAGCCACTTCCTTTGTGTTTTTATTTTGTTTCATTTACAGAGTCGCTCTCAACAGTAGATGAGGTTTTTGGGTAGCAGGTTGATAAGGGAGCTCATGCATTTATAAAGCCGGATGAGATGGATCAATACCGGTAATTAGGTAATCCACATTTGGAGTAAATTCTAAAAATAATAAAAAGAAAACCCTACAAGATTCTGGTAGATAAGTGGTTGACCTGTTAAAATTACCATGAAGTTTTGTTGATGAAAAAGATCGCTGTGATATTTAAAAAGCAAACAATATGCTACGCCCTTCCTTGGGTATTGTCGTTTTTCGTTATTTTCCAGGCTTTGGCCCAACAAGGGCCACGTTTAGGAATACCCCGGGTACATGGAGGTGAAGTGACTTCAGCAGACTTTTCTCCGGATGCTACCCGCGCAGTAACCTCTTCAAGAGATGGTACAGCCATTCTCTGGGATGTGTCAACGGGGAGGGCTCTTTGTGTGTTTGAAGGTCATAAGGGAGAAGTAGTCGATGCTGTGTGGTCACCAAACGGTCAATTAGTTGCAACAGCTTCAAGCGACTTTACAACCAAAATATGGGAAGCAAAAACAGGAAATTTACGACATACACTTGCCGGACATACAAGTGCGCTTAATGGTGTGCTGTTTTCGCCTGACGGGGACAGGTTGATGACCATTTCGGCTGATTATACTGCCCGTATTTGGAACCCGGAAACCGGACAGGACATTTTTGAGTTGAAAGGGCATGATGGTGCCATAAACCATGCTGTTTATTCCCCGGACGGACAAATGCTGGCCACCGCATCAGAAGATGGAACCATACGTTTATGGTATACATATACCGGAAAAATACAAAAGGTATTAAAAGGCCACAGCGGAGGCGTAAACAGTTTGGCCTTTTCTCCTGACGGCAATTACCTGGCATCAGGTGCTGACGATGAGTTGGCCATCATCTGGGATGTGAAAAAGGGGAAGAGAAAATATGTGTTGGGCGAGCACCAATACATAAATGGTTACTCCGAACGTGACCCATTTCATTATCATTCATACAATAAGATCCATAATAAGCTTACAAGTATTGCCTATTCGCCTGACGGTTCAAAATTGGTCACAGTCTCCCTGGCCGGTCAGATAATACTTTGGAATGCTAATAAGGGAAAAATGATGCATTTTGTGGGACCGGTGACCAAACAAGTGAACTTTTTGTACAGGATGACAGATGGCAGTATCCTGATTAATCCTGAGGAGACCATTAATGAAGTGGCTTTCCTGCCGAATGGTAACCACGTGGCCACCGCAGGTAACAGAGGTAATATTAATGTCTGGGATACTGAGAGTGACCGCCTCATTTTTAAATTAACAGGTCATTTAGGCGATGTTACTGCTATGAAGTTTTCGCCTGATTGTAGAAGGATGATTACTGCTTCAAAGGATGGAACGGCTATAATATGGGGCCTGGATAATGGAAAGAAACTGGCCGGTTTGGGAGACTTGAGTAGGTCGGTTAGCTTTCGGGCAGTTTCTCCGGATGGAAGCAGGCTGGCCATGGCTTATAAAGACCAAACCCTCAGATTGTGGGACACCCGTAAAATGGAATACCTGACCATTGAAGAGACTGACGGTGTAGTAATTGACGGTATGTTTACACAAGATGGAAAATACCTGTTAACGGTCATGGAAGGTGACAAAACTGTAATATGGGACACGGCCACTGGGGAATTACTTCATTCTGTTTCAACGGAGAGGAATGTATCCCCTACGAGTATATCTGCTATGGGTCAATTTGTGACATTGAAGCTTTGGGGATATGAAAAACCTTCAGTATGGAGTGTGAAGAAGAATGAGGAGGTTGTGGATTATAACATTAGACGGATGGCTGAAACTATGGGTCATTTGCAAAATAAAAATGTGGTGATTATGGGGTTTGAAGACGGTACGCTGAAAGGCTATGACTATGATAGCAATCGCTATGTATATAACAAAGACCATGCAGATCGTGGTTTGAGTTGGAACTTTGCGGAGTTTGCTCAAAATACAGACAGGGTACTGGCTCCTGAAGAGATTGACTGTCGGTATGGGGATGATGACAAATGCGAAACCCGGGTTGCTCTCTTTGATACTCAAAACGGGGAATTCCTCCTTTACCTGGAAGGTTTGGAAAGCCAATATGCTTCCTTTCAGTTTTTGGGAAATGATGACCGGTATATTTTGTCTTACCATGATGACAAAATAAAGCTTTGGGAATCCCGGAGCGGCAGGTTTATTGGTGCGACCCAGACCGATGGTTATGTCAGTTCGGCGGTATTCATCGCTGAAAGTGAATTTTTAACCTCCCATAATTGGGGGAAGCTTGTTCGGTGGCGTTTGGAAGATGGACAAATGCGGCATATATGGGAGTTTAGTGGAGGAGAAGACGCGAAATTATGCCTTACTCCTGATCAAAAACGGGTGCTGGCGTTATTTCAAGATGGAAGAATTGAGGTTTCTGATGCACATACGGGTAAGCTTTTATATACTTATTGTGTTTTAGGGGACAACGGTTATGTCGTTTTTGATGAGCAGGGTCATTTCGACGGGTCGCCGCAGGCCATGGAGAAATTGTATCTGCTGCAGGGAAATAAAATAATTGCAGACCCGGCCAAACTGAAACAATTGCATATGCCTGCTTTGATAGAACAAATGGATACTGAAAAATGAAAATGTACGTTCTCATCAAGGATTCAGTGCCCGATAAAATGGCTCCGGTTATTGCTGCACATGCCTCTTTGGCCTGCTATAAGAAGTTTGAAGACGATGAGAATATGATACAATGGATGAGTGGCGTCTTCAAAAAAGTAGTATGCAAAGTGAGTGATGCAGCATTTGAAAAGGCCCGGACGGAATCCGGCTGCCTGGTGATGACCGAATCGGCGCTCAATAACGAAGAGGTATGCGTGGCCTTTTGCCCCCGGGAAGAATACCCTAAATATTTTAGGTTTCTTAAATTGTAGGTCAGGGATTCCACTTTGGAAATTTTAAAAGCAGAATCCCTGGCATATCAGGTGAAAATATGTGACTTGGCAGGGTGTAATATACAATTAATATTGAGTTTGGAATTTAATAAAACATTACAAATGCATAAACATAAATAATAATCAATATATTTATAAAAAACGCTATTTGGTGTCCGTCCATAAAGTATATACACAGACACTTTAAGCAATTTTAATGAGGCCAGAGGCCTCATTAAAATTGCGCTTTGGGCGTTTCTGCGCCACCACCGGCGGTGCAGAAACGCAAAACTGCGACTTTATGGACAGACACTTTTAATTAAGGTGTTGTGTTTGTTCTCTGTAACTAAATATTAATAGCAAATGATACGAAAATATATATTATATATCCTGCTAACTTGCAGTTATGCGGGTTTTTATGGGGCATTTGCTCAATTACCAATTCCTGTTCAGGATTATGTGCTGGAGTTCCATGGTATGGGGCTGAAAACTGACAATCAATTTCCCGCAATGCCGGAATCATTCACACTGGAGGGGTGGATTTATCCTCAGTTTACAACGGAAGGGGTGATCTTTGCCCGGAGAAGTGATAATGAAGAAAATTTAGCATTTGTTGTCATGCAGAATGGACAGAGTATTGAATTCCGGGCACATGGTGTCACCAACGATACTATTGCACAGATCACCTCTGGTCCTGTTATTGAACCAAACCAATGGTATCACCTGGCTGCAGTGATAGATACGGACACTTTGCTCTTGTATATCAATGGCATTCCCATCGGAAAAGAAATATTCAAAGGTACCTTTAAAGATGGTGGCTACCCGCTGAGTATCGGAAGTTATTTAAATAACACTACCGAATTTGGAGTCGGATTCCGGGGTGATCTGATGCAATTAAGATATTGGAGCACAGCGCTCGGCGCAAGTGAAATTGTCAATTATGTAACAAACGGTGTTAACGGATCCGAAACTGGCTTGAGTGAGGTGTGGACATTGAATGATGGAATTGATAGTGTATACACTGAAAGCCTGGATGGTCTTAATAGTCTTAAGTATATTGCAAAAGACGTATTTCATTTCCCGACGTATGTAGCAAAAAGCATTATTGATAATCTTCCCTACTTCGAACTGCATACTTCCCATTTTACATACCCTGAAGAAATTCTTGACCTCAGGCTTATCGACCTGGCTAACGACGGGTTTTTGGACATTGTATCTCCGGGTTGGGTTCCACCACCTGGTTTTGCACCTGTTTCGATTGGCCTAAATGATGGGAGTGGTACTTTTGTTTCGGGAACTTCCACGCACGTAGCGAACCCTCTTGAGGCAATGACCCAGCATGCCCGTCACCTGATTGCCGAAGATTTCAACAATGATTCATTGGTTGACCTTTTTATTGCTGACCATGGCCCTGATTACGGCCCTGAAAATGATGGTGGTCAAAGCCGGTTAATGTTGCAAACCAGTGATGGTAGGATTGAAGATGTGACGGCCACTCATGTTCCGGTAGTGGACTCCTGGGCACATTATGCCGCTTCTGGTGATATCGAAAACGACGGTGATATAGATATTTTGTTAGGTAATATTCACGAACCCGGTTATGAATTGTACATCAACAATGGAAGTGGTGTTTTTGCCAGAAATACCAGCAGGATGCCTGATGACAGACCTGACTACACTGGTTATGGAGTGTCATCAATCATGGCCGACGTTAATAAAGACGGCTTTGTTGATATTGTATCGGATGGATCATGGGTAGGGAAAGAAAGAGACATCATCTTTTTAAACGACGGTACCGGCCATTTTTCCTATGCTGATAGCAGTGCGATGCCGCTGCGTCAGCCCGATACACATTCACTTGCTTTTGAGAAAGGAGACTTTAATGCCGATGGTTGGATAGACTTGGTGGTCTCTACTACACTGTATCAGCATGCCGGTATGACGTTGTTATTAAATAATCAGGACGGGACTTTTACTGATGCATCAAATCGCTTACCTGGCCCCAAAGACTTCCCGTGGGAGGGTGAATGGGTATATGGCTTTCAGGTCACTGATATAAATGCTGATGGATGGCAGGATATAATTGTTAATACATCTAGCGGGCGGTCTGAAATTTTCATTAATAACGGAGATGCATTTTTCCTTTCTTCCCGTGGTATCTTAGGGCAAATCATCGAACATCCTGACCTGGGCACAAATTACCTCTACCCGGGAGATATTAATAATGACGGATTGGTTGATATCGTGGTTCAATTGGGAAGTATTGTTGTTTCAGCGTTGCAAACAAAACCTTTTGTTACGGGTACTCCCCCTGTTGAATTACCCGGCACACCCATGATGGTAAAAACCCTACAAGATGGGAAGACATTGAGTGCCTACTGGAAAAATCCGGGAGCTACCCTTTCGGTTGATATAGAAATTTCTACCACCAGTGATTTTTCAAACATTATTCTTAAAAGGTATCATATCACCGCAGATACAACATACACCTTCAATATGGGGCAGGAAGGAGTATATTATTGGCGAATCCGTGCCGAAAATACAAGGGGTACAAGTGATTGGTCGCTTCCGTCCGGACAAATCAACATACAAAACAGCCCACCTTCAGGGGTGGTTCTTTCAGATTCAATAGTTTACAAATATGACCTTAGCCATTCCGGTATCATAGGAATTCTTGAAGCTCAGGATAACGATGTTGCTGATTCGCATACTTTTACCCTTGATAATGTCAACTACCCCGATTCGGACAACACTTATTTTTCTATATCAGGAGATACATTAAGGGTAGTCACATTACCCTATTTCCTTGATTCGGCCACATTTCAGGTCGCAGTGAAAGTAACTGATAATGAAAATATAAGCCATACTTCTTTGCTCAACATCCATATTTATGATAAGAAAATAATCCTGTTGATGCCTTTTAACGGTGATAAAGCCGACTATAGTTCTTCAGGTAACCATGGCACACAAAACAATTCTGTTTATCGGCAAGACCGGTTTGGTTATGACAATTCAGCGATCAGACTCGGTGATGAAACAGAGTGTTTGTTTTTAAATGAAACGCTACAACTCAATGACAACTTTACTATTGCATGCTGGATAAAACCGGAAATAATAGATGAAGTTGGTCAGCATGCCATCATTAGCGAGACCAGCAATGCAGATGTTTTTCAGTTCAAGATATATGATGCAAGCCTGGCGTTTTCTTTTTCAACAGCAGACAATTTTCATACAATTCAGGGAAATGCAGTTGCCTTAAACGAGTGGACGCATGTGGCCGTTGTCAGAAGAAGTGATACACTCAGGCTATATCAAAATGGCGTCATGACACTTGATACGGTCGTTGCAGGTCAAATCATTAAAGATCTAAGTACCCCTGAAATAGGATCCAATACCAACAGATCATGGGCTATTTTTACCGGAGATCTGGACAATATCAGGGTTTATGCTGAACCTTTAAATCATACAGATATAAAGCTGATGGCAACAAAAAGAAACAATGAGTATTTCATTCAGGAAGCATTGGAAATATGTGAAGGAGACAGCGTGTACTGGTCTAATGATTATTATTATACTTCCGGCAGCTATATCAACGATTATGAGTTTAAGTACAGTATAGATACAATAAGAGAGCTTGACCTTGTCATTCATCCCCTGCCTGTCATTGATCTTGGGCAGGACACCACCATATATAAGCCCCTGGAATTGAGTGCCGGATCTGGGTTTGATAGTTACCAATGGAGTAATGGCGAATCAGGTCAGACCATCCTGGTAGATACTACATGGGGATTTGGATCACATGAAATTTGGGTTACCGTAACAGATGTCAACAGATGTCAAAATTCTGATATGATAATCGTAACCACAGAACTGTTTACATCAATTCGTTCAGCAGAAAATGGTCAGGTATCTGTCTTCCCGAACCCAACCAACGGTATGGTCTTTGTCGATTCTGAAGGCCCGGGTGGATTTTTAGAGATCCAGGTACGCTCAATAAATGGATCGCTGATTTTGAAAAAGTCGTATAGATCCCAAACAAAGGATTTGTTAAATCTTATGCCTTTTG
>Ga0224506_10002476_pt1 | contig 12547 bp, 7 predicted proteins | sample SF_Jan12_sed_USG_2_FD_169108 | JGI IMG/M metagenome (GOLD analysis project Ga0224506, IMG submission 169108) | Sediment microbial communities from San Francisco Bay, California, United States - SF_Jan12_sed_USGS_8_1 | ecosystem: Environmental > Aquatic > Marine > Sediment | place: USA...
CCTGACTGCGTAGAATTTCGCGGAACACACCCTGTTCAAGTTGATCGGCAACTTCCAGTGGTGTGGTATCCGTGCCCGGTTTAAGGCCCGCCATCACCCGCGTGACGCGACGCGTATCGCGGCGTTCGATCGAGATGGGTGATTCAACTTTATTAATCGTGACGTACTCACTTAAGGGTGCAAGATACTCACCACGATGTTCAACCGGAATCTTTAATACATTGGCGATATCACGTTTGGCATCGTCAATAACAGAGACACGCAGATCAATATGTTCATTACCACTGGGTAGTTCATAAAGGATCTCTCCCTCCAGCGAGGCGCGGAAGGTGATACCAATATCAACCGGGCTGATGGCATGTTGCTTGGCCTTATCACGCAGGATACTCACCTTGTATTCAGGCAGTTTGATCGGTGCATCAATCTCGGCATTGATCAGGGCAGGATGCGTTTGCAACACTTTGAATATTTTCTGTGCGGCCTTGTCACGGAGTTTGTCATTATTTTCCAGCACCAGTACTTCAATCGCGACACCAGAGGCATGACCCCAACGACTTTTCTGGATGCGGAGTTTTTTGATGCCTTTAATTTTGCTTGCTTCAGGCTTCCATAGTGCAACCAGATCATCGGCCGATTTATCGCGTTCTTCTTTGGGGACGATCTCAATGATCATACGAAAACGATTTTCTCGTGCAATACCACCGTGACGGCTGCGGGCGATCTCGGTACGAAAGCCAACGACTTCCTTGCCGATCCAGGGTTCGATTATATTTTCCAGTTGTTTGGTGATACGGGCGGTGTCATAACGATCTGATTTTTTGCCAGTCGAACCAGTCAATACGATCTCACGTGTTTCGGTATGTGGGAACAACACAAACTTCATGGTCTGGCTGGCAAGCAGCAGTGAGCCCAGTAGTAACAACGCAAAGCCGATCAACACTGCATAACGATAACGAAGTAGATGAGTCAACATGTCGCCATAGCGGTGTTCATATTGATCAAACCAGTGTGGCCGGGTTTCGGCAACATCCTTCTTGCCTGTATCGCGTTTGAATAACTTTTTAACTTCAAAATGCATATGCCCCGGCAGGATCACCAGTGCTTCTATCAGACTGGCCAGTAACATTAAAAAAACAATCGGTGGAATGTAACTGACAAAAGAACCAAAACGACCTGAGAAAAAGAATAAAGGCACAAAGGCAACCATCGTTGTAGCAATGCTGGCCAGCACTGGCATAAACACCATTGAGGTGCCTTCCACCGCGGCGGCATGTGAACTCAGTCCACGGCTATGCGCACGACCAATATTTTCTGCCACCACAATCGCATCATCGACCACGATGCCCATGACAATGATCACCGCAGCGAGGGTGACATTATTAATGGTATAGCCAAGCATGGCACTGCAGATCAAAGTCGCACAGATGGTAAAGGGGATACCCATCGCCACCCAGAAGCCGGACTTTTTATTCAGGAACAGAAACAGCGTCAGCAGGATTAAAATAAAACCAATGCCGCCATTGGTGGCGATGATCGACAGGCGATTGCGGACATCATACGACTCATCATCGAGGATGACTAATTTAACATTGGCGTCGAGCAGATTGTTGGCCTTGAATTCATTAACGACCTTTTGCACGGCCTCAAGTGATTCGATAATACCGAAGGAACTGTTCTTCACCACATTGAACATGATGGACTCATGGCCATTGACCTTGATGATCTGTTTCTCGCGGCGGAACTCGGTGCGCACCTCGGCGACGTCTTTGAGTGAAATCGCCTTACTCAGGTGACCGGCCTGCACATAAAGTTCGTTTAACTTTTCAACCGTATCCAGTTGCGCATTGATGGTGACACTGGGTTCATCTTTGATTTCAAGATTACCGGCCGGGGTGCGGATGTGATTTTTCCTGATCTCGTCGATGACCGAACTCATCGGAATGCGATAGTGTGCCAGTTTTGCCGGATCGGCATTGACCTGAAGTTCCTGCTGCAGGTAACCGGAGCGACGTATACTATTTATATGGGGCAGGTTGACGAGCTGTAGTTCCAGCGCAGCGGCGTATTTCTGCAGTTCCAGTCGTTGTGGAATATCCAGCAAATGAACTTTTTTATGGATCAGAGCGATATCGATAATGGCCTTTTTCGAGCTCTTGAATACGCGCACAAGTGGTTTGTCTCGGACTTCAGGCGGTAAGACCGTGGTCAGGGCAGCGTTACGAATCTCGGTGATGACTTCTTCACGATTCGGCAGACCCTTTTCCAGCTCAGCCGAAACCGTGGTGGTGCCGCGGCTGACGCTACTGTACAGGCGCAGAATGCCATCGACACCGCGCAGGTCTTCTTCCAGTTCACGGGTGACAAAAAACTCGACTTCTTCAGGCGTCGCGCCGGGGTAATTGGCGGTGATGCGGACCACATCATAGGTCATGTCCGGCCGCTCTTCCTTCTTAATGCTTTGCCAGGCCTGTAGACCGCCGATCAACACGGCAATAAACAACAGGTTGGTTAGCAGGTGGCGGTCAACAAAGAATTCTACAAATTTAGCAATCATATACCGAAGGACAGGGGGCCTTGAAACAGGTTCAAATAGTATGCTGAATTTAGCAAAGGGGCTAGAGGAATTTCTATATACATTCCCACGCAGAGCGAGGGAACGAGAATATGGGGTAACTCTGGTTCCCACGCTCTGCGTGGGAACCCTTACCCGCTTGAAGTCGTTGCATTCCGTATGAATTCCCACGCAGAGCGAGGGAACGAGAGCGCAGAGTGGGAACGAGAAATACTTTTAATTCACCAATATCCTTTCTGGTTGTCCCAGTTCATGCACCCGAAACACCAGCGCGGTAACACCTTCATCTTTGGTCATGATAGTGTGGTTCTGTTTATAAGGCACCACGCCCACTTCACCTTGTCGATACACTTCTTCTGCCTTACCTTCCTGCCAGAGGGTGAGTGAGCCCTCTAATATATAGGCAAACTCTTCGCCAGGGTGCCAGTGCTTGGGCAGTGTGGTATTGGGTGGCACGGTTACTTTACTCACGACGACTTCAGTATTTTCAGCGCCAACGAGCTGGCTGCTTAGCATGTTATTAAAATTCATGGTTCTTGCTCCTATGATGTTTTAGGTTCGTATTATTTTTTATTTACAAAATCAGCACTCCAGGGGCCGATTCCGGTGATCTGTAGAATGCTGCCTTTTTCAATCCACACGGTGTGGACTTCATGGCGGGCATTGATATAAAAATCGCCGGGACCAAACTCAGTCGCATCTGCACGAGTAGCATTCACACCAAAGGCCACGGCTACCTTGCCTTGCAGTAAAGTCACGCGCTCATCTTTTGGATGAGTGTGCGCAGGCATAAACATTTCACCTGATGTTCTGAAGCGAACCGTAAACATGTTGGGTTTTTTCGGATGGCCTTCGAGTACGGCAATCTCACAGTTCTTTGGTAGAGCGGGAGGGCAGGGACGCCATTTAATGTCATTGGCCTTATGAACGATTTGTACCTTACCTGCTGGAAACTCGGTGACACCGATTTCTTTGTCGCTGCAGGCGGCGGTGAGTGTAATCAGGCCGATGAGTGTAATTGCGGTTATTGTTTTCATTTTTTATCTCCTTGATATTCTTTTGGTTAATCTGTTAAAAAGTCAGTCGTTGTTTAACTGTTGAATATCTTAGCCCTCAGCGGCAAGACTTTATTGACCGAGCAGGCCAGCTTTTTGGCTCTCGGAGACAAAATTACAAAAAGGGGAGAACCGGCCTTTGGTTGAGCATCGCAATACCACTATTACGGCCCGCATGGTGCTAAGGGCCTGTGAATCCATTGGTGTCGATACCAATAAACTGCTGGAAACGGTAGGGCTTGAGCGAGCTGTGGCCGAAGACCCGGATGGTGAGGTCAGTTTTGAACAAATGCGCCACTTCTGGCAGACGGCCTATCAGATGTCGGCCGACCCACATCTGGCCATGCGCGCCGCTAAATTGGTGAAGATAGGGGATTATCAGTGCCTGGACTACCTGACGGTGCATGCCAGTACCCTGGGTCAGTCACTGGAAAACTTCTGTCGCTACATGCTGCTGATCAATACCTGGATCGGTTGGGAGATCGATAAGCAAACAGACAAAGTTATTTTACGCGTACTGCCTGTCGCAGGCACTCTGCCAGTGCCAACCTATGAGTTTATTTTTACGATTTACACTTCACGCATAAGACACCTGCTAAACAATGAGAACTGGGTCCCTGCGGCTATTCACGCCCCTTTTCCCAGCCCGGCGAATCCTGACATCTATGCCGACTTTTTTAAATGCCCCATCCAGTATGATGCTCCAGCAGGAGAGATCATCATCTCTATCGATGACTGGAATACACCGTTGCCCAGTGCGGATGAAAACCTGATGCGGGTACTGGATGAACACGCCAAACTGCTGCTTGCAAAACGTCCGCTACCGGATGACTTTGTGGGCCAGGTGCGCCGAGAAATCGTACATGGTCTGCATGGGGGTGAAGTGACGCGTGACTCGATTGCGAGCAAACTCAATATGAGTCCACGTACCTTGCAACGTCGACTCGATGAACACGACCTTGCCTTTGCTGATCTACTGGATGAAGTCCGCGCCGATCTGGCTAAAAATAAACTGGCGAGTGGTGACATGTCGTTGTCTGAGGTTGGTTTTCTGCTTGGCTTTTCAGATCAAAGCGCCTTCAGCCGCGCCTTTAAGCGCTGGACAGATAAAACACCAAAGGAATATCGAAAAGAGCACTCGCTATAAGCAGGTCTTGCCCTGTTTTGATGCATGCAGGCAGATATAGATTGGTTCCCATGCTCTGCGTGGGAACGAGAAAAAACGTATTTAATTGTTTGTTATTTTTAACGGACTTTATTTCGTTCCAGGTGCCGCACTAAATATTTCTCCAGTTCAACCAGAAATAATACACTCGATGAGACAACCAGTATCCGTAGCCAGATATCAAAATCAATCGCCGTTGTACCAAACAGGGTTTGCATAGGTGGCAGGTAGGTAAAAGCCAGCTGGAAGATAATGAGCACACCGATGGCGATCAGGACATAACGGTTTCCAGTCAGGCCAGCCCAGTTAAAGACTGAGGCGGTGATATAACGTGAGTTAAGTAGATAAAAAATCTCAAACATGACCAGCGTATTGACCGCAACCGTACGTGCATGCTCGATACTGGCGCCCTGATCCCTGTCCCAGAGAAAAAGCCCAAAGGTGCCGCTCATCAATATGATGGAGACGAAGACAATACGCCATACCAGGAGACTGGATAGCATAGCTTCCCGCGGGTTACGCGGTGGGCGACACATGACCTGTTTTTCTGGTGGTTCAAACGCCAGTGACAGCGCCAGGGTTACCGCCGTGATCATATTCACCCAGAGAATTTGTACCGGTGTTAAAGGCAGTTGATGAAAACCAAACAGGATGGCGGCCAGGATCACCAGCGCCTCGCCGCCATTTGTCGGCAGAATAAAGAGAATGGATTTTTTCAGGTTGTCATAGACAGTACGTCCTTCTTCCACGGCGTGGGTAATCGAAGCGAAATTATCATCGGCCAGCACCATTTCAGCCGCTTCCTTAGCTGCTTCAGTGCCATTCACGCCCATGGCGGTACCGACATCAGCACGTTTCAGGGCCGGGGCATCATTAACGCCATCACCGGTCATGGCCACTATCAAACCCTGATCCTGTAACAGGCTGACCAGACGCAGTTTGTGTTCCGGATTGACGCGGGCATAAACATCAACATCGTTGACGCGCTGGCGTAATTCTTCCTCACTCATCTGTTCAAGTTCCTGCCCGGTCAATGCGACATCGGTGTTATGCAGTTTGAGTTGCCGGGCAATGGCCAGGGCGGTGGCAGCGTGATCGCCAGTGATCATTTTTACGCGGATACCGGCGCCATTACAGGTTTTGATCGCCTCGATGGCCTCTTCGCGCGGTGGATCGATGAGTCCAAACAGACCTAATAGTGTGAGGTCACTGTCGACATCACTGAACATCAGCTCAGTCTTTTCACCTTTGAGTGTCCGGGTGGCCATGGCCAGCACGCGTTGACCACCTTGTGCCATGTGTTCAATACGGTCCAGCCAGTACGCCTTATCAATTGGCTGGTCACCATCGAGTGTTCGCTGCTGAGAACACATCTCCAGCACACGTTCCGGTGCGCCTTTTAGATAGATAAAGACATCACCACTATGACTATGATGCAGTGTTGCCATAAAACGGTGTTCGGATTCAAACGGGATGAGATCGGTGCGCGGATACTTTTTTGTCTCTGCGTCAATATCCAGACCGGCCTTTAAACCGGTAATCAGTAAGGCGCCTTCCATCGGATCGCCATGAATACTCCAGCTACTGCCAGACTGTTCCAGCGAGGTATCATTACAAAGTACGGCCGCCCGGCTTATCTCATGTAACAGTGGCCTCTCTTTTGGTAACACTTCTTCATTATTCAGTAAGATCGAACCATGTGGATCGTAGCCGGTACCACTGACTTCAAACAGGTTTGCGGCGGTGGCTATCGCGCGGACAGTCATCTCATTACGGGTCAGGGTGCCGGTTTTATCGGAGCAGATGACCGATACCGCCCCCAGCGTCTCGACTGCGGGCAGTCTGCGAATTATGGCATTGCGCCTGGCCATGCGTTGTACACCAATGGCCAATGTAATAGTCATGATGGCGGGCAGACCTTCGGGAATGGCTGCCACGGCAAGGCTGACTGCGGCCAGAAACATTTCGCTCATGGCATAGTCGCGTATCAGGACACCGAATGTGAATGTCACCAGGGCAAGAAGCAATATTGCCCCGGTTAACCAGCGACCAAACTGGGCCATCTGTCGGAGCAGTGGTGTGGTTACGGACTCCACTTCGGAGACCAGGGCACTGATACGGCCAATTTCTGTTTGTGCGCCGGTCGCCACCACCACACCGATGGCCTGCCCATGGGTGACCAATGTACCGGAATAGGCCATACAACGACGGTCACCGAGCACGGCCTGCTGGGCAACCGGATCGGTGATCTTTTCAACCGCCATTGATTCACCAGTCAGTATCGCTTCCTGTATCTCAAATCCCTTGGTTCGAACCATGCGCAAGTCTGCCGGGACCTTATCACCGGACTGCAGCACGACAATATCCCCAGGTACCAGATCTTCTGCCCGAATCGTGATTTGCTGTCCACCGCGCCGAACGATGGCATTAGGTGAAAGCATTTCGCGTATGGCCCGCAGGGCATCCTCGGCCTTGCCTTCCTGAATAAAACCAATAATCGCATTGATAATGACGACCCCCAAAATCACGCTGGCGTCTACCCAGTGACCGAGCATCGCGGTGACACCACTTGCCGCAAGCAATACATAAATCAGTACATTGTGGAACTGGGATAAAAAACGAAGCAGTGGGCCTCGACGCCTTGCTTCAGGCAGTCGGTTAGGGCCGTGTTCTATCAATTTTGCTGCGGCCTTGTCTCTGGACAGGCCATCGTGTGTTGTCTCGAGTGACTCGAGAACGACCTCGATTTGTCTGGTATGCCAGTCAGTTGTGGTTACAGTGTTATTAGGATGGACATTTCGTTTTCTAGCTGCACTAAGGGTTTTGTAAATGACATAGATAGCAATCGCAAAGATTGCCAACACTGTAAGTATAATTACAGCTTCAATGACCGTGATGTTAAAGCTCAATGTAAGATCCTCATTCATCCGGGCCTGTTCTGTTGCGAAAATTTCGTCGGTAAGTACTCGACTAAACCTTCTTATAAATTAATAAGAACCATGAAAGATACCATGATGTGAGTCAAATACTATTTGAGTTATTTTATTTTACTTTATAGGCCATATTAGAAATATCTGAAATATTGAGCTCAGTACCTGTTACGCCTGACAGTAGATCATTTTCGTTAAGATTCAGAACAGGTTTGTGAAAGTGGGTGTTGGTATTGTTTGAAACAATCCAGCTTTTTAGCTTATCCGCAGACATGGGGTAAGCTAAGCGATGCGACGCTTTAATCATCTGTGAAGAGATAAAAATGTAGAAAGGGTGATGGTGTTCACAAATATAATGTGGGAAGTACCAGGTATTTAACAGCAAAGAACAAATAGATTAGCGTTTTCAATAGTTTGGCATGGACAGCGGGGCTTGTGGTCTGGTTCACACTTACATATGGTCTTTCTCTAATGCCGTATTGGTTCAGCCGATACTATATTTATGAGTTTTTTTAAGAAAATACTGGTTGTTGATGAGGCGGAATCGAGTCGTCGATTTCTGCGTCATGTCCTGACCAATGCGGGTTACACTGTCGAGGCTGTAGCGAGTAATGGTCAGGCAATAGAACGCATTAATGAAGGTCATATTGACATTTTCTTTGTTGATGTAAGTTTACCCGAAATGGAAGGGATAAAGCTGATCAAGACTCTGCGCGAGTCAGATGAATATGCAGCAGCGCCTATTCTGGTTGTGACGCTGGCTATGAAGATAAGTGATGAGATGATTCAACAATGTGGCGCAGCACAAATTACGGAATGGATCCCAAAACCAATATCACCATCAAAGGTTCTTAGTTTGTTGAAGAAAATGAACTATGAAAGCAATAATACATTGTATGCTCAATCAGCTTTTTAATTAATAAGTATTGAAAATTAAAGTCCTGATGGAGCACCGGTTAGCTGGATTATGAGTAGGTCATATTTCCCGGTCATAAGTTTGGAGGGAAGAGATAAATTGTGAAGGGATAAACATAATTCTGTCTTTCCCCAAAGAGGGGAAAGACAGAACTTTAATATTAAAACTGCTACTTTATTAAACGATTAAATTTACTTCTTCTTACGCCAGTACAGGGCAAGTAATATTAAAAGAATAAGTAACGCAAGAAGCCATTTTATCCAGTGAGACTCTATCAAAGAATGATCAGCCTCCTGATGATAATTACTGTGTTCCAGACCTTCACATTCGTCGGGTACCTTATTATTGTTTTGGTCTTTTGAGCTACCTTCGGCCAGATCTTTCGCATCATGTTGCTTATTAAGATTGCAGTCAGGTGGTGGCGATACTCTTAACTTGGTTTTAACATCAATATCCTGTTGTTCATTACCATTCACAGAACTAACCTTGATGCTAATATCCGTATAGTCACCTGGCTTACTATCTTTGGGGATAGTAGCAATGATTGGAATCCCGCCGCCGGTATGCCCGTCATTGCTATGCGATACTCCTTTGCCCAGACAATATTCTGCGAAACCTCTAACTTTCTCTGATGTAAAACTGCTCGGAAGATCTACGAGTTGATCAGAACCGCTGTTGTGTGTTTTAAGCCAGCCTTTACTGTCACTGATCTCAAATTTATAGCGATCATCGCGAGCACATAAGTTCCATAGGCAGGCAAGTTCAGACATCTCAAGTACATCACCTGCTTGTGGTCGATGCCAGGTGAATTCATTATACGGACCACTTGCAACGGCATTAAAACATTGCTTAGGTTCAGGCTGTACCACAACTGAGTATTCCGCTTCACGAGTCATGGTGTGACCATCTTTGGTAATTTTGAAACGTGCACGCAAATGATGGGGGCCCGGTGTTGTGGCAGGGTCGGGCAACTCTGCTGACCATAGGTGATTACCTTTCATAACATCACCATGGGTACCATCGTCGTAAAGGGTGTGCGTACTAGTTGAACCATCTGGTCGCGTTAAGGTAACTTTGGCTGTTACATTATCAAAGCCACCTTTAGGACGATTGGGTTCGGATATTCTGAAGCTGGCAAGAATTTTACGACCCACAACAACATTCGGCCTAAGAACATATGGTTTCACTCGACCCATGCCTTTCATTAGTACACTGTAAAAATAATCCTGCGACTTACATTTTCTATTTTTACCTGTTCGTACAATACGGCCCTGCCAGGTTCCTTTTGCTTCACCTTGATAAGGCAGGGCAACATGCATGAAGTCATGCTTCTTACCATGTCCAGCTTCAACACCTTTGTCGCTACGGTCTACTTTTTTACCTGATGGCGTTAGTAGTTCCAGTTGTAGATCACATTGGCGTTCCTGGTCTACTGCCTTTGAACCCATTATGACACTTAGTCGTTCTTCACTACCGACTTCCATATTGAATGGTTTAGATGCGACTTCACCACTTTGAATAATTCCTTTGGGATCAAGACTAATAGCTGCGTCGTAAATTTCTCCCATGGCGGTTATAAAAAACTTCTGTAGGTCGAGTGTGGCACTGACATCTGCCTCAGCGAAAAATACACCACCATGGCGCTCGGCAATATCACGCAAATTTGCTTCTTCTGCTCCAGGCCCAAAACCAACCGCGACAATCTGAATATTGTTTATTTCAGCCGCGGTCAGTACATCGGCTGAAATACAGCTACTGGCACTGTTTCCTCCCAGACAGGGTGCAACGTTTTCTTTACCATCAGTTAACACGAGAATGGCCTGATGTGGGTTTGGATCAGCAACGGATGTCAGCATGTTAATAGCTTCACGTATCCCCCCGGCGATCGATGTTGAACCACCTGCATTAATGCTACCCAATGCAGTTTCAAAACCTGTATCATCAACACCATTGTCTGTGACGATACCGTTTGCTGCTGTTAAAGGTAGCTCAGCAGTTGAGCCACTTGAAAATGAAACCAAACCCAGACGATGTTGCTGTGCTGCAGGTACAGCGCCATCCATGCGTACATCGAGTACGGCATCGGCAAAGGTCAGTGCGGCACTTTTCGCGTCATTCAAAGCACACGGTGATTCCCCCGGATCAGCATTGCCGCCTGGACAGTTATCATCCATGCTGCCAGAGCGATCTAAAACAATAACCACATCCGTTGCTTTAAGTGCCTGCCAGTCGGTAACGACCTCATCCAGTTTATTGTGTGCAAGCCAGAAGGCAGGATCGCGACTAGTATAGATAAAGCCACCAATGTCCTGACAACCCAGTACCCGAACTCCATTGTGATAACTGCCATGCCATTCGAATTCGAGACGGTGACCTAATTCACCAATACTGCTTATTGAATTTAGGTTGTTGCCTATAAAGCTATTGGGCAAATTTGAACAGCCTGTACAAATTGCACCCGCGGGTCTGACACCCCCAGATGAGGCACAATGTGTGAATGCGCTGGTTATAGTTTCATTGTCGCCCGGGACCGGCGCATTTTGGTATGGATCCCATATTTCAAGGCGATCTAGACTGGTTTCAGTCAAACGCCAGATATCAAAGTCGAGTATGAATTGACGATGAAATGCAAGGAAGGCGCGGCCATAGGCCTCGGTCGCCGCTTCATCATTAATACAATGAAAATTTCGATGTTCTTCTCCAATCAGTTGATCTGTTGAACCTGCTGTGTGTAATGCATTGGTACTTGAACAACCTGATTCTAGATTAGCTGTATGCCACGGTTGTGGATTGGTTGCAGGCTGGCCAGAATAAAACCAGCAAATACTGGCTTCGAGATTCATGCTGATTAAGAAAGTTGATAAAAGAAGTAGCTTGGTTAAGACAGGAATATAAGAATATTTTGGTAGATTGTGCATTGTAGTTTCCTTATTTAAAACCCTAAAAGGGTTGAGTCCATTAATGAGCTGATACTACGTTTTAAGTTAAGTACGCAATTGAGCCATAGCAATTTATAACCATGGGTATTAATTGCATATTCATATTACGATTATAAAAAGGCAAGCAAAGCAGAAATATTATTATTTTATATAGAAATACACGATACGACGTTTTTTTCTGAATCCCTTTAAATATAGTCTAACTAATAATTGCTTTTGAACGCAACTATAAAAAAAAGGGGGGGGCAGCACATCTTTAAGATGTGTTATGTGTTTTAAGTAAAAAATAGAAGCAGTTAAGCGGTTCAATCTAACCAATGTCTGTCGTTTTAAAATTCCAATCCGACAGAAACACCAGTCAGGTAGATGTTGACTGGTGGTAGGTTGTAAGGTTTCATTTGATATTCTTTTGCATATGCTTTTATTAAGACGGCCTTGGTTCTTATCATAATGCCCACAGCAGAACTCGTATCAGTATTTGCCTCCTCATTTTCAATTGTTTCATTAAAGATAACTGCCCCAAATTCAATTCCGTACTCTATAAATGGAGAGATTTTCATTGGCATAAAAGCGCCAAAATGAACAAATATGGGATAGGCATAATTTCGATCACCAAAGGCAGAAACAATCTGATCGGAGTGCATTTCACCTACGGATACTCCCGCGTATAAAAAACTACTTTTCTCTACGCCATGCCACTCCATACCCACACCGGAAACCTCTGTACTACCAACATCGGTTGCGGGATCTGTGGACCGGGTTTCATTATAGGCGTAAATATATGGTCTTGGCTCCTCCGCATTTGCCGTTGGCAGGAAAAAGATTGCCGCTAATATTAGTGATAAAAGCTGTTTTAATGCCATGATTGCTGTCCCTGAATGTGTTTACATGATGTGTTAATTCCATAGCAAGCTTCATACCACGTGAAACTTATTTAAATGCGTATTGACTAAGAGATATGATAAAAATA
>Ga0224506_10002479_pt1 | contig 12545 bp, 8 predicted proteins | sample SF_Jan12_sed_USG_2_FD_169108 | JGI IMG/M metagenome (GOLD analysis project Ga0224506, IMG submission 169108) | Sediment microbial communities from San Francisco Bay, California, United States - SF_Jan12_sed_USGS_8_1 | ecosystem: Environmental > Aquatic > Marine > Sediment | place: USA...
ACATGCTGGATACGCCCTTCTCGGTGTTATTGTCGCAAACAACGAGGGACTTGCCGGAATGATGACGTATCTGATGATCTATGCATTCATGAATATCGGTGCCTTCGCAGTAGTAATCATGCTCAGAACCGAAGGGTTCAAAGGTGAAGATATCAAAGACTACGAAGGTCTTGCCAAAACCCATCCTTTATTAGCAGCACTTATGCTTATTTTCATGTTCTCGCTTACAGGAATTCCACCCACTGCAGGATTTATAGGTAAGTTATATGTATTTATGAGTGCAATCGATGCTGGTTACACATGGCTTGTTATTGTTGCTGTCATCTTCAGTGTAATATCTGCATACTTCTATCTGAGGATTGTTATGTACATGTACATGAGAGACCCAAAGGTCGAAGTCAGCGTCTCCACATCTCCTTCAATGAATCTTGCACTGATAGTGACAACAGTGGCTGTGCTTGCTATCGGCGTATTCCCCTCAATAGTTGTAGACCTTGCCCGGGCAGCAATATCAGGGTTTTAACAGTTTATTCAGATAGGGTAAAAGTAACTGTTTAAATAAGCTATTGACAAATATAAAGTCTAACTTTATATTTGTCAGAACCAACCATCCCGTTAAAAATTTAGAACTGATGAAATGATGGCTAAAGTAATTTCATTAAACAAATCATATATTCTTGGAACAAGACTCCCCTTTGTGTCTGCCTCTGTCTTACCTGCTGTGTTAGGATCTGTGTGGTGCTGGGTGTATGAAAGTAATTTTTATCTATTCAATGCATTATTAGGGGTAATGGGTGTTTTCTTTTTGCATCTTGGTGCGAATACCTTAAATGATTATTTTGACTGGGACGAGAGTGATAAAATAAATAAGTTTCCCACTCCTTTTAGCGGTGGAAGCAGGAGCCGTCTCAAAAATGTATTAACAAAAAATGCTTTTTTATATATGGCACTACTGTTTTTCCTCATAGCATTATCACTGGGTGGCGTTTTAGTTATGATGGATCGTCCATTGGTATTGTTAATCGGAGCTATTGGAGGACTCTGCGGAATACTCTACTCTTTGCAACCGTTTTCATTCCAATCAAGAGGCATTGGTGAACTCATTATCTTTTTTGCCTTTGGGCCCCTTATCACGCTTGGGACAGGATATGCGATAAGTGGGGTATTTAAACCTGAATTTTTTCTCATTGGGATTCCCAATGGTTTTGTTGTTGCAAATATCCTCTGGATAAACGAATTTCCTGACTACGAAGCTGACAAAAATGCAGGGAAACGAAATCTTGTGGTAAGACTGGGAACTGCTCATGCGCGATATGGATATATAGCTTTGCAATCGTTTTTTTACATAGCAGTGATTTTACTCATCATTTTTAAACTCTATCCTGTCTGGTCTCTTTTGATTCTTCTTTCAGCTCCTCTTGCTATTAAAACTTCGATGCATATGTGGAGAAATCATTCAAATCCTCTCACAATAGTACCTGCACAGGCTGGAACCATTCAATTCCAGATGCTTTCTGCTGTTGTAATTACAGCATCACTTATTGCAGAAAAATTTATTTAAATCTCAGTGTTTAAATGCCCTCTGGCCTGTAAAGACCATAGTCACTTTTGGATTTGCTTCGTTACAAGCGATTATAGATTCGAAATCTCTTTCAGAGCCTCCTGGATGCACTATTGCCAAGATACCTTCTTTAATACCCACATCAACGCCGTCCCTGAAAGGAAAGAATGCATCAGAGACCATTGCAGCTCCTATGAGTCCGCCTTTATTCTTTTTAGTCTCTTCATCTATCTCAATGAGTTTATCCCTATCTCTTTTACCATTTTTCACATCAAGCTCAAAAGTCTTATAAGGAACACCATATCTCTTAAAACATAAGGCATCAGCATATTTTGTATAGGCCTTGAAGACTGCAATCTCAGCCACTCCTACCCTGTCCTGTTCGCCTGTACCGATACCAACTGTTACACCATCTTTCACATAAATCACTGAGTTTGAAGTAATTCCCTGTTCAACATTCCACCCAAAAAGCATATCGTCATATTCCTTTTCAGTGGGCATTCTCTCTATCACATACTCTTTGCCCTGATATGTTGCCTTTGCTGGTAAGAAGTCATACTTTGATTTAATTCTATTCAGAGGGGACTGCTGAACGATGATACCTCCATCAATGAGTGATTTGAAGTCCACAAAACGAAGAGTTCTATATTTTTCTAATTCTTTAATTTTATTGACTCTGATAATCCTCAGATTCTTTCTTTTTGACAAGATTGGTATAGTTCCCTCCTCGAACTCAGGGGCGGCCACAACCTCAAGATAATTGTTGTTCACCATCTCTGCAGTTTCTTTATCCAATGCCCTGTTTACAACAAGACACCCACCAAAGGCAGCTATTCTGTCTGCCATATTTGCTCTGTCATATGCCTCAACCAATGTTTTCCCATATGCAGCACCACAGGGATTGTTATGCTTTAAGATTGATGCAGCAGGACGATCCATTAAATATTTAATGATATTCAATCCATTATCAAGATCAGTCAGATTTGTCTTTCCAGGATGTTTGCCTGCCTGGATCATATCCTCTTCGGTAATGCTGCTCACAAGGCTATTACCAGGCTGAATAAAATGGCAATCCCCAAGTATCAAATTTCCATTGATGAGTTCATAAACTGCAGCTTCCTGCCCGGGATTTTCACCATAACGGAGACCTTTTTCGATTAATTCGCCTGTCTTATCATCAGGTATCTTCCATGTCCTTTTCCTATAGATCAAAGTCTGATTCCCGAATTTAATAATCATCTCATCAGGAAAATGGTCATCCATGATGGTCCGGTACATCTTTTTAATATCTGACATATACAATCCTCCTTCTGTCAATCACCAATAAACAATAATCAAATATCAAATAAATTCCAATAACCAATAATTAATAAACAAGCTATTTACACTGTCATTGCGAGCCCGAAGGGTATGGTATCGTTGCTTTGAAAAGGTTTTTCAGCATGTCTGCCCTTCATTTTATACAACGTTTGGGTAAAGTAAGTTTATCAGGTTCTACTACACCTGTATTGCGCATCTTGACTGAATCCTCTCTGTCTTAATTTTAAAATTCTTGAATAATTATAGAATAAAAAGGCCGACTCGTATCGAGTCGGCCTTTAAAGATATGTCAAAACATTAAATAAGCGGAACAATCAGCAGTGCAACAATATTGATAACTTTAATCATAGGGTTAATTGCTGGACCTGCTGTATCCTTATATGGATCACCAACTGTGTCGCCTGTGACAGCAGCTTGATGTGCAGGGCTCTTCTTCCCGCCGTACATTCCATCCTCGATAAACTTCTTGGCATTGTCCCATGCGCCTCCGCCGCTTGTCATGGCTATTGCCTGGAAAAGCCCTGTGATTATACTTCCGATAAGGACTCCACCCAGTGCCTCCCTACCTAAAAATAATCCGACCGCTACCGGTATGACAACAGGGATAAGGGCAGGTAGCATCATCTGCCTGATTGCTCCCTTTGTGACAATATCAACGCACTTCCCGTATTCCGGTCTTCCCGTACCTTCCATAATACCTTTTATCTCACGGAACTGCCTTCTTACCTCTTCTACAATACTACCAGCAGCCCTTCCAACCGCCTCCATAAGGAGTGAACCGTAATAGTATGGAAGTAATCCACCAATAAACAGACCTGCCAGAACCATCGGGTTTGAAAGGTCAAATGAAAGTGCCTCTTTAAAAGACCTTGAATACTCTGCAAACAGAACCAAGGCAGCAAGAGCTGCCGAGCCGATAGCATATCCCTTTGTAACAGCCTTTGTAGTGTTTCCGACTGCATCGAGAGGGTCTGTTATTGCGCGAATTTCCTTAGGTAATTCTGCCATCTCTGCGATACCTCCAGCGTTATCAGTAATTGGACCGTATGAGTCAATGGCCACAACAATACCAGTCATGGAAAGCATTGAAACCGCTGAAAGGGCAATTGCAAAAAGACCGGCTCCTGGATTACCGCTAAACCCACCTCCTAATGCATACGCACCAAGAATAGCTCCAACGATTACTAAAACAGGCAATCCTGTTGCTTTCATACTGACAGCCAGACCGGCTATGACATTTGTGCCATGTCCTGTCTGGCTTGCTGCTGCTATATGCTTAACAGGGCCAAAACTTTTTGATGTGAAATATTCTGTAATCATAACTATGAGACCTGTAAGGACAAGCCCTATTACTGCTGTGAGAAACACGCTATTGGCAGTAAAGACTCCTGCATCAGCTCCTGAAAGTCTTGCAATAAACCTTGTTGATACAATGTAAAATGCGATTGCAGCAAGTATGCCGGAGACTGCCAACCCTTTATAAAGGGCACCCATTATATACTGGCTCTTGCCAAGGCGCACAAAAAATGTGCCAATAACAGAGGCTATTATTGAAATGCCGCCGATTAGAAGCGGGAATTCAACCCATGGGCTCCCCGGCCCAAAAACAGTCTTTGCCAGCAACATTGCCGCCACCAGTGTCACGACATAGGTCTCATAGAGGTCAGCGGCCATGCCAGCACAATCGCCGACATTGTCTCCAACCTGGTCAGCTATAACAGCCGGATTCCTCGGGTCATCTTCCGGTATCCCTGCTTCAACCTTACCAACAAGGTCGGCACCTACGTCAGCAGCCTTTGTGTAAATACCGCCGGCGATACGTGCAAACACACTCATCAGAGAGCAGCCGAAACCAAGTCCGATAAGGGCATGGAATGCCTTATGCACATCATCCATTGCAGAAATTACTATAAGGTAAAAGCCAGCAAGGCTGATGAGGCCGAGGCCCACTACCATAATGCCTGTAACTGATCCGCCTTTGAATGCAAGCTTCAGTGCTGCACCGAGCCCTTTGTATGCAGCCTGTGTAGTGCGGACATTTGCCCTCACAGAAACCATCATGCCTATATAGCCTGTAAGTGCTGAGCCACACGTTCCAATAAGAAATCCTATAGCTGGCCAAATACCAAGTTTTGGGACTAATGATATCAGGATTATAAGTCCAACTGCCACTAAAGCAACTGTCTTATACTCACGAGCAAGAAAGGCATAAGCGCCTTCTTTTACAGCACCTGATATCTGTTGCATACGCTCACTGCCAGCATCCTGCTTGGATACCCATGTTGCGGTCGTTAGAGCATATAAAACGCCTATTGCACCGCAGACTAAGGCAAATAAAATAATACTACTCATATACCCCTCCTTCCAATTAAGTGAAAAGTAAAAATTCTACTCGAAGAGTAAAATACTTTCACGCCCTTGTTACATATTCTTAACCTCCCCCCTTCACCTCCTTCTTTTATGGTATTCCTTGATACTTTAAAGGGTTAAATTTCCCTACCTGTACTTTTTGCAAAAACCATTGCTGTTGCTCTATAAACCATATGTGCCATTTTTGAAAATGGCGCGTATATAAACAGGAAAAATACCACTACAAGATGAATGAAATAGACCGGATAAGCCAAGATTGCAATATCCGCTAATCTAAATACCTCAGCAAGTATACCTGATAGTGCTACTAAATAAACAACACTTATAAAGAGCCAGTCAAAATAGCTCCCTTTTCCTGCCTTTTCCTTATTTTTTAACCTGTTGCTTACAACCAGGGTAATACCGACAATAAGCGCCAATGCACTTATGTTTGCAAGCCATTTCAAGGGATCTGTGAGTGGATAAGGTGATTCTCCCAACAGCCAGGAAAATGGTTTCATCCCTAAAAGTTTCATGATCGCTGGGCCATAGAGATAAGCAACAGCCCATGCTGTTGTAATGGCAAGCCCTATGAAACTGTAAAATACTAACAAGTGTGATATCTGACGATCTTTTGTTACCTCACATTTTTTGAATTGTTTGTGTGATAGTATAGTGCCTATAGTTGCAATAATAGTATTCAAAAGACCACCCTTGGGCTCCATGCCTGCTCCACTTGTCAAGTCTTTCCAATACCTGGAAATCCCGAGGGCAAATACCACCACTGCGAAAATAGCTATTGGCATAAAAACACTATCAATATAGAGTGAAGGTAAAAACTTTGCATAGGAAATACTACCGTTTGCCGCTCTTGGAATGTCTGAGATGCTCAGGTGGCCAAGTGATGCAAGGAGTACAAGGAAAACGACAACAGGGATTGCAAAAAGAAGGACCAGATAAGAAGGGCTGCCTACAGCCTTCCCCAAAAATCGCGGTACTGAATAATTCTGTATAGACAGCTTTCTCACTGCATTGAGGACTTCTCCCGGCTTCGCCCCTCTTGGGCAATACGCAGTGCAGTCACTGCACTGATGACAGAGCCAGATATCAGGATTACTGAAAAGTTTGTCCTTTAACCCCCACTGGGCATAGATCATTTCTTTTCTCGGAAAGGGTTTGTCATCAGGAGATAAATTGCATACAACTGAACAGGTTGCACACTGGAAACACTTTTTAAGGGATTCCCCTCCTGAGGCAATTACATCTTTTACAAAATTCAAATCTGGTTTTATTAATTGATCTGACATCCTTTTACCTCCTAAAACCCTTTATATGGATTGGGACCAAATTCCTTCAATTTTTCCAGAAATTCATTGAGGATCTGGGGTATTTTTTGGTAATCTGCAATAGATACCTGTGTCATCTGTACCCTTCCAGACTCGAGCTTTAATCTGTCCAGTGTTTCTGCAACCTTCGACAGTCTGATTTTTGCCAGGTGGCTTCCTGTAGCCATATGACACTGATAATCTTCGCCATATTGACACCCCATGAGAAGGATTCCGTCAATACCCTTTGAAAGGGCATCTGCCACCCATACCAGGTTCATTGATCCTATGCATCTCAAAGGAACAACCCTTACAAATGCATTAAATTGCAGACGGTTGATTCCAGCCATATCCAGCGCTGGATAAGCATCATTTTCACAGGCGAAAACTATAGCCCTCGGCTTTTCTTCTTCTTCTTCAGGAACCTCTATATTTTTAACCATATTTCCAATCATATCAACTGAGTAATTCTTGAAGCTAATAATCCTCTCAGGACATGCACCTACACAAACTGCACATCTTCTGCAACGGGTCGGACTGTAAAGTGGGTTTGCCTTCTCGTCTTCATTGATTGCACCGAAGGGACATTCCTCTGTACATCTCTTACACTGCGTACATTTCTGCATGAAGAAGTCTGCATAGGATATATCACCTACTCTTGGGTGCACAGCTTCACCCCTTGAAGTTAACTCAATACACTGTATCGCCTTCAGGGCTGCCCCTGTTGCATCTTCCTTGGAAAATGTTATATCCATAGGTGCCCTTACAGTACCGGCAGAATACACACCTGTTCTTCGAGTTTCATAAGGAAAACAGATAAAGTTTGAGTCAGGATACCCGTGCGCGAGAGAAGGTAACTCTCCTCCCTGCCTGTACCCAAGATTTAAGATATCTGTTTCAATCATCACATAGGGGATAAACTCGTCACCTGGATTTACGCCAGGAGGTAATATCTCATCCCCTAATGCAGTGACTGGAACCATGCCTGTGGCAAGAACAACAAGGTCAACATTGACAGAGATCTTTTCACCCAAAAGAGTATTCTCTACTTCTACTATAGGATTTTTATTCTCATCCTCTGTAATGCCCTTCACTTCTCCCTTTGTCATGAATATACCCGGATCGTTCTGCATACTCTTATAAAAATATTCATAGTGACCCGGCGTTCTTATGTCTTTGTAAAATATAAAGACCTTTGCCTCAGGGTCTTGATTTCTCACATATTTTGCCTGTTTAAGAGACTCGGTACAGCAGGTTGCTGAGCAGTAAGGCAAATATTTTTCATCCCTCTGTCCTGCACACTGTATAAAGGCAATGCTCTTCGCAGGTTTCCCATCCGAGGGACGTACAATTGCTCCCTTTGTGGCCAGCTCTTCCATCATATAGTTCGTGATGACATTGGAATATTTACCAAAACCAAGATGGGCAATTTTTGCTGCATCATATGGTACGGTACCGGCAGCCTCAACTATCGCTCCGGCTCTGAAAGTCTCGACACCCCCATTACGTTTTACTGTGACATCATAAATACCAGGAGCGCCATCAATCTTTTCTACTAAAGCAGATGTGAATATTTTAATCTTTGGATTCTGTTGAACTTCTTTGATCAAATCATTAATCTCTGGCTCTTCCAGATCTTCATAAGGAGGCTTTGTAGGTGCTTGTTTGTAAATTTTGGTCATCCAGCCACCAAGAGCCTCATTCTTTTCTACCAAGAAGACATCATAGCCTGCCTTTGCTGCTTCATTGGCAGCAGTAAGTCCAGCAATACCTCCTCCAATAACTAATACATTTCTAGAGAGATCTTCCACCTTATAGGGTTCTGGAGCCTCCATCCTCTGCATTTTTAAAATACCCATTCTCACGTAGTCTTCAGCCATCATCTGTGTATCTTCATCATTCGGTGGATGAGTCCAGACAACCTGCTCCCTGAGATTAACTCTTTCTACAAGGGGAGTATCTAGATTAAAAATGTCATAATTTACACGAGGTGAACAGGCAGCAATAATCACTGCATTGACTCCTTCTGCAGCCATATCCTTTTTAATGAACTCAACACCTTCCTTAAGACACAGAGACGGATGTGTTTTGACAACAGGTGCCTTCATCTTCGTGGCAACCTTAACTAAACTATCTATATCGAGGGCTTTCCCTATCTCGCAATCAGTGCAAATATAAACGCCTATCTTTTTCTCCATTGATTTACCTCCTCACCAAAGATTGCATAGCCTTGAGCGCTGCCGCTGTACTTCCCTGGACAGTGGAATAGACATCAAGCGGCTTTAAGGCACAACCCGCAGCATACATTCCGTTTACTCCAGAATTGGATGTAATAAAACCGTCTGTATCGTAAGATATGTTCGCAGGCACTTTCCATTTCTGTGTGCTTGGAGCCATTCCGGTAGCAAGTACAACAAGGTCAAATTTTTCATGAATCTTTTTCGCTGTAAGCGCATCTTCTGCTGTCACTGTTAGATCCTTTGTTGCAGGATCTTCCTCGATTTTGGCAACTTTCCCTTTAAAGAATGTTATCTTTTCATCTTTTTGTGCCTTTAAATACACCCTTTCGTATCTGCCTGGTGTACGAATATCAATATAGAAAATAGTAACAAGAGCTTCCGGATACTGTTCACGAATATAGGAAGCCTGTTTGATGGAAGCAAGGCAACAAATGTAAGAGCAATAAGGGAGATGGTTCTCATCACGGGATCCAGCACATTGCACAAATGCTACCTTTGAAACCTCTTTTCCGTCAGAAGGTCTAAGGATTTTACCAATGGTAGGACCGTTCTGAGCTGCCAATCTTTCCATCATCATATTGGTGATAACATTTTGATACTTCCCAAAACCAAGATTATCCATTCTGGCTGCATCATACGGATTCCAACCAGTAGCCCAGACAATGGAGCCAACTTTCAAGGAAAGGCTTTGAGCCTTCATGTCAAGATCAATGGCATTGTATGTGCAAACCTCTTTACACTTTGCACATTCTTCTTTCTTACAGTACTTATCATCAATCACATACCTCATTGGGAAGGAAAAGTCCTGAGGAAGATAAATAGCTTTTGTTTTATCCATTCCAAGATTAAAATCATTTGGCCTTTCATACGGGCAAACATCAACACAGGCATTACAGGCAGTACAATTTTCGTTCACATATCTGGGATTAAGCTTTACGGTGACATCAAAGTCTCCCTCTGAACCAGAAATTTTCTCCACCTCTGCGAAGGTATAAAATTTGATCCTGGGATTATTTTTGATTCTTCTGAAATTTATCTCCAGTCCGCAATTAGGTGGACACAACTTGGGAAAATATTTATTGAGCTGGGTTACCCTTCCCCCAAGGTATGGATTTTTCTCGACGAGTATTACCTCATATCCTACCTCAGCTGCCTCCAAAGCAGTGGATATCCCGCTCATTCCCCCTCCTACAACTAAGATACTTTTGGTCTTCTCTGCTGCCATGCTATTCCTCCATATATTTAAGTAGTTAAATGATCAAAGCTTATACATAAAACATTACACACAACATCAGAAAATAATTTAAACATAATTTTGAGTTAACATTCTTTTACTAAAAATTTGCATTTTACGGGTGCGTAATAGTTAATACCAAAACAGGTAAATTTGTCAAATAAAAAATGAGCATTTTTTATTTGATAATCAAAGGTATTTATAAAAATTTGATTACTTAATTTTTTCTTTTTAAAACATATATTTTCATTAGATTTCGTTTAATAGACCGTGCAAAATAATCTCGTCATTTCAATTATAAAAGGGCATTTCTGCCAGGGTTTTACTTCTGATTAATCACATTTTGAAGGGCATTTGATTGCATCGAATGCGAGAAAGATTCGCTTTTCTTTTTCAATCCTTTTTTCTTGAAGTTTTTTAAACTCAATTTGTTTTATGGCTTCTAAGGCATTCGCCTTTGATGGTATCGCCCCTAAACCATTGCCAATTACTTCTCCAGATATCGTATCAAGAACCTCTGCATCTTCTCCGTTGGTTACCACAGCAAATGGAATCTGATAAACATCAAGGATTCTTGCACACGATATAACCTCTCTCTCCCTCGATACCAATGAACCACGAGCACACCTCATAATCATAAACCTTTTTTCTTCAACATTCACAATAAGGTCTACCTTTGATTTATATATTTCTTTGCCAATAACAATCTCGAATTCTTTGTCAACCTCAATATCCTGTTTTGAATACCCCTTCTCTTCGATGAGGAGCCGTTCAATTTTCTGTTTGATCCTTTCATCATCTGTATCAAGAAATGCCTGGCCGGTTATAAAATCATGGATTTCTGACATCTTTTGTTTGTTTTCTATATTCTTCCTTCACCTTCAATGTTTCCTCAAGTATCAGAATATACTTCAGGTATTTGAATCCGAACTTCATCATTGCAATCTCGTCAGTCTTTATCTTCTCGACTTCTTCCTTATCAATATCGAGGATATCGAGAAATTTGCTTTCAGAAACAAATCTTCTAAATTTGTCTATATCATAACTTGCCATATACATCAGGGACTGCTTCTTCTCGTCAAGCTTAGGTTGACCCGGATTGTCCCTCCTCAACTGAATCTCCTTCCACTCACTGTTCATTTCATCATAGAGGTCAACCCCCTGGTCAATCCTCCATGTCTCAATGGTCCACTCTTTGTCTTCCTGAAAGCCGAGACAATTCGGTTCTTTGATGAAAAAATAGAATCCCTCATTCACTATCCCTTTCTCTGATTGCTTTACCATGAGCCCTTGCCCGACAGGATAATATCGACAGATAGCAGGCCGGTCTTCATAAATACTGCAGCCCTCGGGTGTCACAAAAGGACATTTCCCTTCATCATCCATCATCTTAAGCACCGCATAAGGATGTGAGGACTTTTCATCAATATGAGTGTAAGTGAATTTCTCAAGGAATTCTCCTGAAGAAATTCCTAACCTCTTTTTCATCCTCAGGATGTCATAAGGGGTAAGGAGTATATTTGTAAGTCTACAGCATTTATTAAAGCAGCTGATATTTTTATGACACCTAAACTTGAATGTTGAATCCAATGTGCGCTCAATAGGTTCTACAAACTTCGTACTCAGTAACATTGTTTAATCCTTTCTGTTTAGATTTTAAAGGTTTTCTGAATTTCAAGACTACTAAAGAATTATATAATTCATTTTAACTTTTGTAAACCCCGTTAGAAATATCTTTACTAACGGGTCGAGCTATATTTTTCACCCCACCCTTTGGGCGTGGCTTTCTTTCTAACGGGGTAAAAAGAAAAATCTATATCTTTAATTTCCTCGAGAACCAAATAAAAAGGCTGACAGGCATACCTGTCAGCCTGAATAACAACACATACTTTAGAATCCTTTATAGGGGTTAGGGCCGAACTCCTTCAATTTCTCAAGGAAGTTGTTTAATATTTCGGGTATTTTGTAGTATTCTGAGATGGAGACCTGTTCCATCTGAACCCTTCCAGACTCAAGCTTTAATCTGTCCAGTGTTTCGGAGACCTTTGACAACCTGATCTTCGCCAGGTGGCTTCCTGTTGCCATATGACACTGGTAATCTTCACCATATTGACATCCCATAAGGAGAATTCCATCAATACCTTTTGAAAGGGCATCAGCCACCCATACCAGGTTCATTGATCCTATGCATCTCAAAGGAACAACCCTTACAAATGCATTAAATTGCAGGCGGTTGATTCCAGCCATGTCCAGTGCTGGATAGGCATCGTTTTCACAGGCGAATACTATAGCCCTCAGCTTTTCTTCTTCTTCAGGAACCTCTATGTTCTTTACCATATTTCCAATCATATCAACTGAATAATTCTTGAAGCTAATAATCCTTTCAGGACATGCACCTACACAAACTGCACATCTTCTGCAGCGGGTCGGACTGTAAAGTGGGTTTGCCTTCTCGTCTTCATTGATTGCACCGAAGGGACATTCCTCTGTACATCTCTTACACTGCGTACATTTCT
>Ga0224506_10002480_pt1 | contig 12536 bp, 11 predicted proteins | sample SF_Jan12_sed_USG_2_FD_169108 | JGI IMG/M metagenome (GOLD analysis project Ga0224506, IMG submission 169108) | Sediment microbial communities from San Francisco Bay, California, United States - SF_Jan12_sed_USGS_8_1 | ecosystem: Environmental > Aquatic > Marine > Sediment | place: USA...
CCTTGCATTGCACAATCACATGAGTAATCTGGATCGCCGCTGTCAGCTTCGCATCCACATGCTTGATCTACCATGATAAACTGGTAATTTTACTTATTTTAAAAGGTTAGTACATCCAAGTAGAATTTTACGCACTTGAAATAATTTGAAGAATTTCATGGCAAGATTTTTGCACCAGTTCTGATTGCTGTTTGAGAAGATTAGAGTCAGCCTCAACATCAAATGCGACCTTTAAGATGTGAATCAGGTCTTGCTCTCGATTTAAGGAGTCCTTGATTTTGACAAAATTTTCTTTATTCACATAGCCCAGATAAAAATAACAATCAGAAATCATAGAGTTGTTTACAAAGAAATCATGTTTTTGTTGAATGATTTCAGAGCGATTATTTTTTTCAACTAAATCAGAGAATCCTTTAGTCGATTTTAACATGCGCTCAAGTAATGTCGGAGTAGCTCGCTCAATTCCAACTGTTTGAGTAACAACAGAAATGTGTTCATTGATAGAATTTTTCTCTAGTTTTCGAAGAGAGTCCAGCATGTGAGATGAGCTTGAACGTTGGCGATTAATTGCAGAAATAGCGTTAGCTAAATAGTAAGATGCACATTTTTGCCAACAAGCTGCAAAGGCATCAGAAGATTCAAGGGATTCTTTAGTTTTTTGACAACAAAATTGTGATTCGATAAGACAATTTTTTGCAAAATCTGAAAATAATGAAACATGTTTTTCACGAATTTTTGCAAGCATCATTCTCAAATCCCAGGATTCATCATGAATTATTTCCATTTGATCATATTGAAGCAATACATCAGAACGAGTTTCAGAAAGAGATGCATGATGAAGAGTTACAAATTCTCCAGAGTATGGAATAATTTTATCAGATTCAGATTTTCCATCAAAGACAAAAACATCATAATCACAAGAATCAAAAGATAAATCAAAGATTCTACAACCACCAAGGCCAGCAGGATACCCAGATAATCCATTTTCTTCGATGAATTTTTTGATATCCATGAGAGAGGTATCGTTGATTTTTCTATAAAGGAATCAACTCACAAAGTTTTACAAATTCATGCAAAGTCAAAACATTTCCTTTAAATTGAGATTGGATTATTTTTCATCAAGCTCCTATAGTGTAGTCCGGTTAAGCATTTTGGCTTCTCAAGCCAAAGACTCGGGTTCAAATCCCGATGGGAGCATCCTAACACTTGCGCCCATGCCCTGTCAAATTCAGGGGCCCTTAAATCAAAATCATGCTTTGGAGATCAGAAGATGATCACCTCAAGCTTTGAAAAAATCCCAGACGAACAAGGAATACACAACTATTCAGGACAAGTAGCAAGATGCAAACAACGCCTTGAGAAAACAGAGCAGGGAGATGCAGGAATTAGTTTTCTTGAAAAACTGCATCTTCACGGGCTGGAAGACGGGCGAATCATAGTGTATGGCGCACGCCTTTCACTGATACTGAAGATGTTCAACAGCAGAGGAATCAAGATTGCTGATGCAAGTAAAACGGATTGCGAAAGGATTCTCTTTGCAATACTGAATACAAAGTCAACCAAGGGGAGGCACTACAGCGGCGAAAGCAAGTCATCCTTTGCCCTTGCACTTTTGCGACTGGTCCACCATGCAAAGACCGGAGAGATCGGCAACAGAGAAGACGGATATGTCGATGAGGTCTCATGGATCAAGCCAAGCAGGTACAGAAACAGAGACGACGAGATAGAGATACTTCCGGAGGATCTTCTCACCCCAAAGGAGCTTTACGGCATCATCGCCAAGACAAGAAACGAAAAAGAAAGGGCAATGATCTGGGTGATGTTTGAAGGGGCATTCAGGCCAGGAGAACTGCTGAACCTTCGGGTAGGCGGTGTGGAATTCAAGGACAACTACATTCTTGTCAGTACTATTGGAAAGACTGGAAAGAAGCGAGTCCCGCTTGTCTATTCCTTCAAGCCATTGCTTGAATGGCTTGCAAAGCATCCGCAAAGAGACGAGCCAAATGCGTATCTCTGGTACTCCCATACATCAAATCAGAAAAGGGCATCATACAGGTATCTCAGAAAGATACTAAAACGCTGTGCAAAAGAGGCCGGAATCAAAAAAAGAGTATGGAACTATCTGATTCGACATACGCAGCTTACAATGCTTGCAAAAAAACTATCAGACCAGACCCTCTGTGTCTTTGGAAACTGGTCCAAGGGATCAAGGATGCCTGCAAGGTATGTCCATCTGTCCGGGAAAGACGTGGAGAATGCGCTGCTGGAACTTCACGGAATAAGACCCAAAAATGAAATTGAGACAGTTGTATCTCTCAAAGTCTGCCCCAGATGTGCAGAGCAAAACACCCCGGACTCGCACAGGTGTTCCAGCTGCGGATTCATACTGGATGAGAAACTGCTTGCAAGGACAGCAGAGTCAGATCAGACCACGCTGCAAGACATGCTAAAGAGACTGCAAAGACTTGAAAAGTCGGGAGAAGCCATAGAGGAGGGTTTTGATGAAATGCTAAAGCAAAAGCCTGTTGTTTTCCAAGAATTTGATGCTGCCTCATGACATCTTCTTTTTTTCTTTTTTATTGACGAATTTTAATATCATCTGTGATTTGCTCTAGTAATTTTTTGTGTCTTTCATAGTCTTGTCTTAGTTGCAATAGTTTGGATCTTGACACCAGTATGTATTCTTCTTGCATACTGAAAACACAATGTTTTGCTTAAAACAGCATTTTGATTCAAGATAACTCAGATACATGATTCGCTTTTTTTGGTTCCACTTTTGATAAATTTCTAAAAAAGATGACAAAATTTGATCATAAAGTTTTGGAAGACCAGTTTATTTTTTCGTTTTTTGTCAACTATGAGACACCTGATTATTTTAACAAAAATCAATTCGTTTGATAACAGTAATGGCAAGACGTTACAATTCACCAATATCTTATCGTTTAAGGGAGATTCCAGTAAAGCAGATAAAAGTTTGGAAGGATGCGCAGGCAAGAACACTTGACAGGGAAGGGATTGCAGAGCTTGCAAAATCCATCAAAAACGAGGGACTTCAAAACCCGCCAATGGTCCAAAAGGAGTCAAAAGACTCGTATCTTCTCATGTCAGGCCAGAGAAGGCTTGCGGCACTCAAAAGATTGGGTGCAAAAAAGATACCAGTTCTGTTACTGACTCAAGGTACAAAGTATGATCTGGAAAACGCAAAGGCAGCATCAGTAATTGAGAATCTGCACAGAAACAAGATGAACACAAAGGACATGGCAGCAGCATGCGTGTTTCTTACTGAATCAGTTGGAAAAAGCAAGGCTGCCAAATCCCTTGGAATATCGCAGCAGACCCTCAAAAAATATCTCGGATTTGCAGCAGTGCCAGACATCTTGAAGAAATATGTTCCAAAGGAACTGTCCCGCGATGATGTCACAAAGTTACATCAAACCATTCCAAACGTATACAAGGCCGTAAAAATTGCAGAAAGGATAATCCCCCTTGATCAAAGGCTTCGCAAGCTGTACCTGCAGACTCTGGCAAGAAGCTCAAAGATGTCACATCCCAAACTTCTCAAAAATGCAAAGGCGAAAATGCTCCAGCAAAAAGTCACCATTGAGCTAAACAAGGGCAATGCAAGAAAACTGCAAAGTCTTGCTGCAAGAAACGGCATGAACGTAATGGAGGCAGCAGAAAAGATAATGTCAGACTATTTGAAGAAAAGATAAACAGACAGATGTCAAGATATCATATGTCTTAAAAAAAAAGACAAATCTAGTACCCCTTAACCAACAATAACAGCCTATGTCTTGCAGCTGATCCTTTGGGCCTTGTCCTAAGGACATAACCACAGCAAGGACAGTGTTTGCCGTCCCAGTTTATGAAAATAGCACAGATTGAGCACCTTTTTTGACCGTTTTCATACCTGCCATTGGCTCCAAAGGGCTTTTTTCTAATCATTGAATAGTTATTCTGGTTTGTTTAAAAGGAGAAAAAATAGCAGTCTAGTCGTTAAACTGTTACTGCTTTGTTGTTGTTGTCATCATCTGCAGTTGCAGTGACCTGATACATCACATCAGGATTGTTCTCCAAGACAAGTGAAATGATGTCATTGGATTTTATTGCGTATTGTGATTGCTCTAGTTTCTTTTCGTCAAGTGCTATGGTGACATGCTGTGTGAGGTTTTCTTTTGGTGGTTTAACAATAGTCTGTTTTTTTAAGAGATTCCTTAGCATCTTTTCTACTGTGTTACGGTCATCATCATGATCATGATCATTATCAATTTGATTCTGTTTTGTTTTTTTGTAAAGTGAGACGTTGAGAATGTTTTGATCAGTGAGTTCTACTTTAGCTGAGTATCTCTTGTCTTCTGAAATCTTTTGTGTATCATTTTCTTGCAGTATGTCATTTTCATGTTGTTCTTTTTGCTGGATGTCTTTTTTCTTGAATAATAATAATAGTGACTGTATGTCTGAAAGTACTTTGTTTACTAATTCATTATTGTTTTTTTGTGATTCTATTTCTTGTTTTGAATTTGGGATTGCATTATTGTTAATCTGTTGTTGCTGTTGTTTCTTCTTTTTCTTTTCCAGATATTCTGGTTTGATATCAAGTGAGGTTCCTCTTATCAAAAGTATGAGATGGCTCTTTATCATCTGGTCTGCAGCCATTACTCTGGATCCAATCAATCCCAATCCTAAAAATACTGCAAAGACAAATCCAGACATTATTAGGTTGTCACTAGTCATAAAAACAAGAAATGTAACCAATATTCCTGAGAACAGTATGGCAGTCTGCCTGATGGATACCTTTCCTATGGGAAGTGAAATTGACTTTTGATTAAGTACAGAGTCATTTTCAAATGTTACCAAATCAATATTTCTGGTGCTCATCTGAGATACCATGTATCATTTGTATAAAAGGGAGGATTGCCCAAAAGCCTAGTTTCCATTAGTGATAGCCTTGATGTCAATGTGCAGTTTATCATCAAATGAAACAATCTCTTTTACTGTGTGTTGCTGTTGTTTTTTCATTAGTGTCTTTTTGAGTTCAGTCTTGAATCCCGTTTCCTTGAATTTCTTAAAGACTACAAAAACTGCAATCATTACAACCAACAACACTACAAGTCATGCAATTTTGGAATAGTCAACATCGTCTGATTGAATAGTATTGTAAACAGAAACATGATCAATGTTATCATCATCAGCTAGAACTACATCATCATGTGCCACATCATCATCATAAATTGAAACTACATCTACAACAATATCATCATCATCTGTAACTACAACATCAGATGGAAAAGTTAATTCAATTGTACCCGTCTCTGTTGGTATTTCACGAATAGTTCTCTCTTTTGATTCCTCAAAAACAGGTCTTGTTCCTAGATCAATGTTGTTGTTGTTTGCAAGAAATGTCACTAGCTCAAACTCGTATTGCTTTTGGGGCTGCACTATGTGCACTGGACTGTAAGATATAGCAGATAACGGAAATGGTAAATCCGATGATATCAAAAAGTAATTTGTTACATTGTTGCTGTCTTCTTCTTCTATTACCATCTTCTTTTTCTTCTTGTCATCAGATGTGATGAAGGGATCAAAAATGTTAATCTCATATCCTACCTTGAATGCGTCTGGGATGTTTCTTGTAACTGAAATGTTCTGCTTGTCAATCATGCGTATGCTATTTTGAGTCACAGAGTATTCCTGGGCATCATCAATCACCGTCATGTGTGGGTTTGCTCCTCTTTCACGCAGTGCTTCAGTTACCTCCCCCCAGCTTGTACCGATCTGCAATAGTTGTGGTTCAGTAGCAGTATACTTGAAAAGAGAAAACAGGGTCCTTTGCAGCGAGTCAGAATATTTTACGGTGTCAGGGTGGATTGTATCGGCTGATCTTACCTCAAAGATTTGTGAATCCACATGAAATACAGAATACCTGACGTCATCTCTATTTGTTGCAACATCACTAATTGCAGCCTGTACCACCCAAACATCACGGTTAATCTGGTTTTCATCAGAGTTTAGCAGGTTTACAAAGTCCATCTTTATGATATAACAAACACTGGAATTGTGATTCGCATTCCCTTGAGTAAAATAGTGATAGTTTGCAGCAGAAGTCTGTATTGCTCTAGGATCGCATATCTTGTAGGTGTAGGAATCCCCAACTGAGAGATTCTTTCCAAGGTGCCACAGGTGATCTTGCTGCCATAAGACTTGCTCGTTATAGTCTGCACCAGGATGAGGCGATGTTAACGCATAAGAATTTGGAATAATCATTATCAAGCCAATCATTATTGCAAACACGGTCAGGTATTTCACAGAAAATTATGTTTGATTTACATAAAAGGAACAATATTTCAATATCACAAGATAGTTTTCCTTCTTAAGATTCTGCCAACTTGTGGTTCATAAAATAGAATCTCTAATCAAAAATCTAGAAAAATATCATGTAATAACTACATCTCCAGGACGCTTTAAATTATCTGTGATAAATGAACGAGCTCCAATTATAATTGAGATAGTACCAAGTATCACAGGCACAAGTAACCACACATGGTCATGTTGTTGGATGATTTGTATGGAGACAAATGGAGCTGCAAATCCTACAATCACACCACCCGTGTAAATTGTGCTTACCCAGAAATTTCGTCTTTTAATAGAAAATGAACTTGACAGTATTGATGGGATTATTGACCATGTGGATGTCACTACAAACAATATAGAAACAGTAAATATCCAAATGACAGGATAAATCAGGAAGTTAATCCACTCCCAATTCGCATAGGGATTAACCAGTTGTGTCTTACCAGTTAACAAGAAAACAATAAAAAAGAAAACTGCAAAAAATGCTGAAGCATACAAAACTAGATACCCGTGTACAAGGATTATTCTTGCATCCACATTATCATGTGATTTTGCTTCAATATCCCCATCATCAATGTATTTTTTTCTTTTTTTAAGCAATAACAGGATATCAAGTTTTTGTAAAAAGTTCACATAAGAGAGGAATTTTGATTCCTTAGATTCGTCATTCCACTTGGTTCTACTTAGGAAATGTCCTGGCACTATGTGTGCAACTAAAGATATCAGAGTTATCCATATGGGATGAAACAAAGATTGGATACACCAACCAGTACACTCTGTCACTAAATAATCGCTACGAGTATAGTATCCGCCCATTATTCCCATGGTTGCATAAAAAAGATACATTACTCCGGCCATGATCAACCAAAGATTGACTATTTTCCTACGAGTATCTTTATCGTGTACATCCTGGTAAAGATCTAAATCTTCTAGAGGATTTATTTTTGCTCTTATTTTTTGCCATTGTTCTGATTCGCTCATTTTTCCAGACACGATGACAGAGAAAATTCCAAGACCTACTCCAATAACGGAGATTATTGGCCACTGTGAAAGTGATGTTTCAGATCCATGTTGAATAAAATCAATACCAATAGTTGTAAAGATCAGAGACATTGTGACTTCCAACATAATTGACCACTGAAAACCGCTCTGTATCCAAGATGATTGCCAACCGAGAGTTTTGATCTGCGTTGGATTTTCAGTAATTGGAAAAATGCCTTTGATTTTTCGAATTGGTTTTTTGATTAATCGTTTAATTCGATTTTTATCTGTTTTTTCATCATTGTTTTCTTTATGTTTGCTATAATAGAATTGCAGTTTTTCTAAGGCATATACCCCACCAGTAGGCCAAAGACCTCCTGTAAAGAAACCTATCAGTACTCTACTAATTATAAAGAAAATTGAAATAAATTCCAGATTGATGCCTGAATAGGGCAAAAATGCAGAAAATATCATCACTATTGTAGAGCCTGTTAAGACAAGTTTGATTACAAACAATCGTCCATGCAGATCACTTAATCTTCCAAACACCATTCCTCCAACAAATCTAGCCAACAGACTAAGCGCGATTATACTAAATACAACATAATGGGGATCAACTGGATTGTCAGAACTAAAAAATGAGTTAGAAATAGGATTTCCAAATACAATAAGAGTAAAAAAAGCATAACCAGTGACTACCCATCCCAATATTGAGAAAGCAATTATTTTTCTTGCAGAGTCGTTATTTTTTTCAGATTTTTCTTGAGAGCGAATTAACTTATCCACTGAAATTTCTTTTTTGTTTTCAGAATCAGATCCATTTCTTTGAGATGCATCATCTTTTTTCTGAGTTATCCTTGCCCAGCTGATCATCACAACAATAAAGACTCCGATTATTATCCAATTCATGTAAATGTCAAAAAATGATTTGATGTCGTCTTGATAAAATTCTCTTTGATCTTCCTGATACTTGTTTCCTATATCAAAAAAGTATGAATCATAGTTCAAGTCATCAATTAGGTTATTGCTTAGAGTTAGTTCATTATGAGTACATTTCACTTTTCCGAATATTTTATCTTTGCAACCAGGAAATTCAGAAAGTTCAGATTCTAAGACATATTGACTATACCAATATCTGATTACAATTTCTTCCTCAAAACTTAATTTTTTGGATTTGTTATATTCTGGATCATTTAGCAGATCTCTCAGGCTGAATTTTTTCTCTAATTCTTTAATTTTTGTATTGTCTTTAATGTCTTGAAGTATTTTTTTTGATTGGTCTTCATCTCCAATGTTATAGTATACAGGAATCATTGCAAGTTTAAGACGAATTTTTGAATGTTCTGAAAATTCATCTAGATTAAGATCTTTGTATCTTTCAATAGATGCATCATAATCTACATTTACCTCATTAAACGTTAGTTTTCTATCATCTAACGATAAATCAGCATTGTATAAAATGAATTTTTCAATTTTTAAAACTTTTTCAGCTTCGTCTATTTGTTCAGATGAAATTGAATCCAAGTCAGAAATGTTTAAAAAATTTGATTTTCTCTTCAAATTGTCATCATAATACGTGTCAGAAGTAAATTCAGGAGATGATGCAAATATGGTGATTGCAATGCTAAACACAGCAAACATGATGGAGACAGACTCTTTTCCAAAATCTAAGACCATCGTCAAAATACCTTAAAAGTGATATAATTACCTGCCTAAAAATCAGCAAATAACCAGAATTATCCTAGTAATGATAGATTTGATACTAAAATCAATTTAGCATTAGATGTTTTCGTAAAAAAATCAAAAATAACTATTAACTAAGAAAGAAACATCAACAAAATATTAAATTATTTGATTTGAATCTTTACTACGTGATTGTTGTTTTCTAAGTTCCAATACTTTTCCATCTTTGTGATTTTTCATGCAAATGAATATAATTTCATCATCACTCCATCCAATTTCACGGATGATTTGATTCGATATGTTAATTCTATATTGTTTGTAAGTGGATGTTCCAAAAACATACTCTCTTTGCTGCAATTTAATTTTCTTATTCACAAATAACTAAAGAAGAATTCCATAAAAGAACAAATATTTTATTCGCGTACTGTTCTGAAATACCATCTTATTGTTCTATACAGAATGTACGTTATAATCATCAATACCAAAAGAATAGACACAAAGTCAAAGAGTATCAAATTGAATATGGAATTAATCGGGTTAGGAGATACGGGGTTTAGCTGCTCAGGAGTAATTTCAGGCAATGTAATTTTTGATTCTCCTCCCCACATGTTGGAACCAACAATTTCAATCTCTACCAGCTGTTGTTCTTGTGGCACTGAAATGTAACATGCGCCACTTGACTTTACTCCAAAGCATTCAGGTAGTTTCTCATAGGGTATGTCATTAATGAATAGTGATTCCAGTACACCAAAGTTCTCATCATAGAAATATTTCAGCACCTTCATGTTTCCCGTGTCTCGCTTAATGTTCAAAACGTTATCATCATCCATGTTTAGCTGATAGTTGTAATCAATTGAAAAGTCGTACCAGATATGATCAAACTTGTTTGTAGATTCTATGGAGCCATTTTCAGCAGTGATTGATATTGTAAATGGCGACAAGGCATCAAGCCCTGTAGTTAGTGGAATTCGAAGTAGCATTACTACTAGAATTTGCAGTTAGTTCGAATACACCTCTGCCTTTGGGAAACACAAGTAATCTTTTTTCATTTAGTTTGGCTAAATTAAATGCATTCTGCTTATGAAGTATTTTTCGACTAAACCCATCATAGCAAGTACCTAATCGAGTAGAGCTTAAAGCGGCGGACAACGCTCCTTCAGGAGTAGTGTCATTTGTTCTTTCACTTTTTGATACTTTCATAACCTCATTCCTACTCAGCCATTAATCAAACTTAAATCTTTTTTCGGAATCACATCATCATGCTTGTTCTTAGACAGTATGAATCAAAAAGCTACGAGTCATTTGTGGAACGGTTGCAAGTTTAATCTGAGATAACTGCGATGCTGTCTATCAGCATCATTCCCCATTTTACAACACTGCAAAAAGCAGCTGCCAGGCTGAGCGATATTTTACTGCATGTTGCAATTGGCAGATTTATTCAAATGATTTGTCCTAGCAAGATGATATTTACAGGAGCAGATACCACAGGATTTGAGACCAGACACTGCACGCCATACTATTCGTATCGCTGTTTCCTGAGACACTCATACACAAAACTGTCTGCAGGATCAGACATGTCAACACAGCTAGTATGCGTTGTTGTAATACAGCACCACCCAGTGAGTCATGACATCAAACATTTTCCAGAGATATTCCAGCAGATGACATCTATTGCAACTCCGTGGATCATGGTTTTGGATATGGGATATGATGCAGAATGGATTCACCAAATGATTCGAGGAAATAATGTACTGTCAATGATTCCAGTCAGAAAAAAAGATGACTGTCCAATAAGACGTACACGTGGAAGGTACAGAAAGCAGATGAGACGTATCTTTGATGAGTCATTGTACCATCAGAGAAACAAATGTGAGGCGATATTTTCTGTTATCAAGAGAAGGTTTGGATCTGATATCAAATCATACAATGAATCCATGAGGGAGAAAGAGTTGTTGTATCGTGTGTTGGTTTACAACTGTCACAGGATGTGTGTGATTTCTTGTTTGTTATGGATGATTTCTAGGGAGCCAAAATTAAATAATTTTTAAATAACATTGTTGTTCATTGTTTGCATCATGACTCTACAAAAAAGAAGTCATGGGTACAAGGTTGTTGAAGATGCTTTACCAGGCATGGGCGCAAGTAGTCTAATGCCCGATGGGAGCATTACACTTTTGGGGATATAGTCAGGTGGTTGTATATCAGACCCACGTGTAATAAAAAACCACACATACGTATTACCATGTAAGAATTCATGCTGTAAAAATACAAAATTCCAGGGTCTTTATTGATATACTGTAGACTTGCCATAATGGAACTGTCCTTGGTATGGGCTAATTTCACTCTATGACCTCAATGAGTTCCTTGAGCTTTCGCCTTGATTTGAGAGGCTTTTTCTTGTCTGGATATCCAATGCAAAGAATTGAAGATGGCCTCAAGTCTGTCCCAAGAATTGATTTTACCTTATTCTCATCAATCATGCCAATCCATATTGAGCTCAATCCAAGGCCTGATGCAGCAATTTGGGCAAGGGCCAAATGAAAGAGGCTTGTACCCCCAAAAGTGTAATGCTGGGGCATAGACAAGCCCATCACATTAATCAAAACACACAAATGCAATTATCATCACCGTTTCTTTTTTAGCCAATCCCATTCAGGTCTTTCGTCACTATCTTCATCCACTGAGAATTTCCATGAAAAGAACATAGATATCATCTATTTTAGAAGATTTTGCTTTTTGTGTCTGCTTCGAGCTTTTGATCTCAATCTAGTTTTACAACAAGGACATCGATTTTCTTCAGTATGAAAAAAACTAGCACATAAGGAACATCGTTTTTGACCGGACAAATAACGTAAACCATTTCTCATTGAAACAGATTTTAGACGATCACACAATCCCATACATGTTTGAGCCATAGTTCTAAGACAAATAACAAATCAGAAAAAATTGATTCGGGGGAATACTGATTTGCCAATTATGCTTTTTTTATAGCCTCCTTTGTGTGCATATGAATAAGACAATTTTTGTGATAGATATAGGAGTAGCAACACAATGTAACACATTGTATAAAATAGAAAAAAGATCTATTTTGTTGGGAAAACCAGCGTGATTGTAGTTTTAGTTAATTTAACATCTAGTTTTTTTTCCAAAATATCATGAAATAATTCAGTAGCCAAGGTTTTTACATATAATGACCAATTTTGTCCCAAATCATGTTGAATTTTAAAGACAAAAGTGTTGTTTTTCTTTTCTATGTCGTGTTGCATCCAAGCAACATTTAACCAAGTTCGAAGAATTTCTATAAAATCTTCTACGTCATATTCTCCTTTCATGAAATTAAGAATGTCTGAAAATGTATCTTTTTCTATCACTTCAGCCAAATGAATTATTTCTTTTTCTGTGAGTTTTTCAACGGCATATTTTACAAAGGGTTTAGTCATAGGCAATAATCCAACTTTTCTTTCATATTTTTCCCATAGAATGTGATTACCCAGTATTTTTGAAACTAGTGCATTGAAATT
>Ga0224506_10002481_pt1 | contig 12533 bp, 13 predicted proteins | sample SF_Jan12_sed_USG_2_FD_169108 | JGI IMG/M metagenome (GOLD analysis project Ga0224506, IMG submission 169108) | Sediment microbial communities from San Francisco Bay, California, United States - SF_Jan12_sed_USGS_8_1 | ecosystem: Environmental > Aquatic > Marine > Sediment | place: USA...
CGAAAAGATGGCTTTGATTTCAGCCGGCTGGGATGGCGGTACCCGCATCGACAAGTCCTTACAGAGCTTCAATCGTAGCTACGCACGCAATTTACTCGGCTCGCGGAGCATCGTCATCATCGTCAGTGACGGTTACGATACTGGTGAACCACAGGCGCTGGTGACCGAACTGCAACGCATCAAGCGTCGCGCACGAAGCCTGATTTGGCTAAATCCGTTACTCGGTCTGGCGCAATACACCCCGAGCACCCGCTGCATGCAGGCGGCACTGCCCCTCATCGACGTATTTGCGCCGGCACATAACCTGGAAAGTCTCGCGGCTTTAGAGAGTCACCTGACAGGGAGATAGAACAGAGATGAACAAATTAATTGAGGAATTGAACACACCGTCACTGGAAAGTTGTTTTTCCAGTTTACAACGTGAAGGCAAACCATTGGCGTTGGCTACCGTGATCCAGGCCATATCACCCACTTCCGGCAAGCCCGGAGACAAGGCGTTGGTGAGCGCCGAGGCCATCGTTGAAGGCTGGATAGGCGGGGGTTGTGCGCAACCCGCTGTGATCGAAGCTGCAGGCACTTCGCTGGAGACGGGTGAGCCCAGTGTTATACGCGTTGGCCCCAAAGGCGAATGGCAGGCACTCGAAGGCGTGGTTGATTTTGCTTCGGGTTGTTTAAGCGGAGGCACCTTGGTAATCTTCATCGAACCAATGATCCGACAACCTACTTTGAACATTCTGGGTAATTCGCCAGCAGCCCACAAGCTTTCAACTCTGGCCGGACAACTTGATTTTTCGGTAACGGCGACACCATCCGATTTCTCTCAAATAAACAGCGATTACATCGTCATCGCGACCCAGGGAAAAGACGATCGCGTGGCATTAAAAGCCGCGTTAGCGAGTTCGGCCTCACATATCGCAATGATAGCCAGCGCCAAAAAGATAGCCGGACTGAAAGCCAGCCTGGAAAAATCAGGCATCGAGCCCGAGCAGCTAGACCGGATCCATAGCCCGGCTGGCATTGAAATCGGTGCGATCACTCCGGCTGAAATCGCACTCTCGGTACTCGCCGAACTGGTCCGGGTTCGCCGTGGTAATACCGAAGGAAAAACTATATCTCGTCCATCGGAAAAAGTTGGCGCTGTTAGTAGCGGGAGTTGCTGCGGTGGCTAAATCGAAATCATTGATAGCTGCGGTTGTCCTCGCCGCCGGCTCCTCCGAGCGCATGGGGGAACAGAATAAATTACATTTACCGATTGACGGCATACCCCTGCTGGTACGTAGCCTGGGTATATTTCTTACCGCAGCGATCGACGAAATAGTAGTGGTACTCGGACATGAACGGGAAAAAACACAGGCCCTGATAGACGGCCTGCCCCTGAGTTCGGTATACAACCGAGAACATCTCTCGGGCCAAATGAGTTCGGTCCATTGCGGTCTGGCCGCTCTCGAATCGAAATACGATGGTATTATCATCGCTCTGGGTGACCAACCCTCGCTGACCGTAGCCGATATTAACTATCTTATCGACGCTTATCGCAAACGTGAGGACGTCGAAATCGTTGTCCCGACTTACCAGGGGGAACGTGGAAACCCGATTATCATCAGCGCTCAAACCCGGGCCGATATCCTCGCCGGAACGCGTAACCTCGGTTGCCGGAAATTCATCGAAAACAATCCGGAGCTGGTACAAATGGTGCCAATGTCGAACCCTGCTGTAGTCATTGATCTGGATACACCAGAGGAATATGAGAACTACTGCAAAGCCCAACAGGTAGCAAATTATGGCTAAAGAATTCCTGGATCACCTCCTCGCCATCCGCCAGCAGAATGTCCCCTACGCTGTAGCCACTGTCATCGACGTGGTCGGCTCGACCTCGGCAAAAACAGGTTCCAAAGCCCTGATCAATGCCGATGGACAGATAATCACCGGCTGGGTAGGCGGCGGCTGTGCCGAATCGACAGCCTGCCACGCGGCTCAACAAAGCATCGAGAGCGGTGAAACCAGTATTATCGAAATCGATCTCGACGACGAAATTTTAGGCGTCGGTATGCCCTGCGGAGGCCATATGCGAGTGTATATAGAACCAACGATCCCGAAACCATCGGTATGGATTATGGGGCATGGCGAAGTCGCCGAACATATCTGTCACCTTGCCGATATGATGGGCTTTAGCGTCATCGTCAACGATGCCATGGCCGAACCTGACAAATTCCCCGATGCTACCCGGCTCATCACCGACGATATAGATTACAACGAGTTAAATCCCCAACCTGGCGATTATGTGGTTGTCGCCACGCAACACAAGGGCGATCATCAATCCATGTCACGCGCGCTTGCCTCTGAGGCCGAGTACATTGCATTAATTGCCAGTCGAAAACGTTCCCGCCTGGTGATGGATTACCTGCGCGATAAGCAATTTTCGGCCGAGGATATCAAGCGAGTGATGGCACCCTGCGGTCTGGATATCGGGGCACGAACACCCGCCGAAATAGCATTGAGTGTTATCAGTGAAATTGTACTGGTAAGACGTCAGGCCAGTGGTGTGCGTATGCGCGACACCCTGCACCGTGAAACTCCCTCACCCAAAGTGGCCGCTGGTGGATCAAGCTCAGTCTAAACCAGTCTTCTCGCTACCGGACTGGCGGGCATTACGCAACGATTTTCCCGTTTTGACGAATAGTCAGCCTGCCCTGCACTATCTCGACTCGGCCGCCAGCAGTCAGAAACCACAGGCAGTCATCGACGCGATCAGCCATTGTTATAGCCATAACTACGGCCCGGTTCACCGCGGCCTCTATGCATTGGCGGAAGTAGCCAGCGAAGCCTACGAGGCGGCGAGACAAACCATCGCGAATTTCGTCAATGCCGAAAATACCAATGAGATCGTATTTACCCGCTCGGCTACCGAGGCGATTAATCTGGTCGCTCACGGCTGGGCGGGTCAACATCTGAAACCGGGGGAGGATATCTGGGTCAGCCAGATGGAACATCACGCCAATTTTCTGCCCTGGCAGCGAGTTTGCCAGACACTGGGCACCCGGCTACGCGTTATCCCCCTCGATGAAGATGGCCAGCTAGACTTTGAGACGGCCGAAGGGATTTTTGGAGCTAACACAGGCCTTATCGCGATTACCCAGGTGTCGAATGTGCTCGGCACAATCAACCCGATAGAACAAATTGTCAGGCGGGCCAACCGACAATCCATCCCTGTACTGGTAGACGCTGCCCAGGCCGTCGGCCACATGGCAGTGGATGTACAGGCTCTGAACTGCGACTTCCTCGTCGCATCGGCGCATAAAATGTGTGGGCCCGGCGGGATAGGCTTTTTATATGGAAAACAGGAGCGCCTGGCCGAAACCGACCCCCTGTTGCTCGGTGGCGGCATGGTCGACGAAGTCGATATTGACCAAAGCAGTTGGGCGGAGATACCCGCCCGCTTCGAGGCCGGATCGCCTAATTTGTCCGGTGCTGTCGGCTTTGCTGCGGCTATTAACTATTTACAGGACATCGGCATGGGGGCTATCGAACAACGAGTACAGCAATTGACGAGCCTGGCCTATCAAACATTGTCCGAAATCGATGGCCTGGCTCTTTACGGATCGCCAGAGAGTACAAGCCACAGCGGTATTTTATCTTTCAATGTCGACGATATACATCCACACGATGTCGCCCACATAGCCGCCGAACACGGCGTTGCGATTCGGGCAGGGCATCATTGTTGTCAGCCTTTAATGCAAAGGCTTGGTGTATCAAGTACTGCCAGGGCCAGTTTCAGTTTTTACAACAATGAGCAGGATATCGCGGCTCTGGCCAAAGCGATTCTGGACGCCAAACAGATACTAGGTAACCGATGAGTAACCAAAGCGTCTACAAAGAAGTTCTACTCGATCATTTCCATAACCCGCGCAATAAGGGTGAGCTGGATGGTATGGCCATGATTAAACGCGGTAGCAACCCGCGCTGCGGCGATGAAATCGAAGTTGGCGTTAATTGTAACGATGAAATTCTGACATCGGTCAGATTCAGAGGCCGGGGTTGTTCGGTATGCCTGGCGTCCGCCTCAATCATGACCGAGTCCACAGCCGGTCTGGAACGCCAGCAGGCGCAGCAACTCACACAACAGGTGCAACACTGGTTCGAAGATAAAAATAGTGACCCGCCGGATGATGATGCCCTCGCAGCTCTGAGTAGCCTACGCCAGCATTCGGCGCGTAAAAAATGCGTGTTGCTGGCCTGGGTTGCGCTGGGTGAGGTTCTTGATTGTCCGGGCTAGGGTTTTTTAGTTGAGCCGCATCAACATTTCCGCAAGACCTATAAATAGCCACACCCCTCTCACCGCTACCCCAAAAACAATCCCCACTAAACAAACCCCAAAGTCTGCGTATAATAGCGCCACTAAATTTCCGGCTACCCCATGAACCTGATCACAGCAAAAAACCTCTACCACAGCTATGGCGATCACCCGCTGCTCGACAAAGCCAGCTTTAGCATCGAATCGGGCGAGCGTATCTGCCTGGTGGGTCGCAATGGGGCGGGCAAATCGACACTGTTGAAAGTCATCGCTGGTCAGTTTAAGGCCGATGAAGGTGAGATCGCTTATGCCCGCGACCTGCGTATCGCCGAGCTCAAACAGGAAGTGCCCGAAAATTTACAGGGCAGTGTCTACGACTGTGTCGCCGCAGGCATCGGCAAGCTCGCGCAAGTTTTTACCGAATGGCATCATGCGGCACTCGAAGCGGCCACCAATCCGTCTGCGCTTAACCGTATGCAGCAACTACAGGATGAGATAGAGGCTAATAACGGCTGGAACCTCGAACACCGCATATCGACCACGATTTCTAAACTGGGCTTACCGGCCGATACCGAGTTCAATACACTATCCGGTGGTATGAAACGACGCGTATTGCTAGGCCAGGCATTAGTCGCCGAACCCGACCTATTGCTGCTTGACGAGCCAACCAACCATCTCGATATCGAATCCATCATCTGGCTGGAAGATTTTCTGCGACAGTTCAACGGCAGTTTACTATTTATCACCCACGATCGCTCCTTCCTGCAATCGCTGGCGACACGGATTCTCGATCTGGATCGGGGGCAGTTAACCAGCTGGCCCGGTAGCTACGAAAAATACTGCGAAGCCAAACAGGCACTGCTCGATACCGAATCAACTCATAACGCTTTATTCGATAAAAAGCTGGCTCAGGAAGAAGTGTGGATTCGACAGGGCATTAAAGCCAGACGAACCCGAAACGAGGGTCGTGTACGCGCATTGAAAAAATTACGCGAAGAGCGTTTGCAACGCAGGGATGTCACCGGTAAAGCTAAAATCGTCGCGCAGAAAACCGAACTCTCGGGCAAGATTGTCATCGAGGCGGAAGATATCAGTTTCGCCTGGCCCGATAAACCCATCGTCAGTGATTTTAGCTGCAAGATCTTACGCGGCGAAAAAATCGGCATCATCGGCCCTAATGGTTGCGGCAAGTCTACGCTGATCCAGCTCCTGCTCGGTCAGCTCGCACCACAACAGGGTAAGGTGACCATCGGTACCAAAATCGAAGTCGCCTATTTCGATCAACATCGCGAAGCACTGGATCGGGAAAAATCGGTCCGAGATAATCTCGTCAGTAACAGTGACGAAGTCACGATCAACGGCCGCTCCAAACACGTCATCAGTTATTTAAAGGACTTCCTCTTTAACGAAAAGCAGATTCGCATGCCGGTTAAAGCCCTGTCGGGTGGTGAACGAAATCGCCTGCTACTGGCAAGATTATTCACCCGGTCATTCAATCTACTGGTAATGGACGAACCCACCAACGACCTCGATATGGATACGCTGGAGCTGCTCGAGGAGATGCTCATCGAATTCGACGGCAGCCTGATTCTGGTGAGCCATGATCGTCAGTTTATTGATAATACCGTGACCAGTACGCTGGTATTCGACGCACCCGGCATCGTGAATGAATACGTCGGTGGTTATGAGGACTGGTTGCGGCAGCGCCCCGAGGCCGATACTAAACCAAAAGTTGAGACCAAGGAAAAACCCCCGGTAATGACGAAAAAATCCTCAAAACTTGACCAGAAGCAACAAAAAGAATTAAAGGCCTTACCCGCCAAGATAGAAAAGCTGGAAGAAAAAATCGCGGGCTTTCACGAACGCTTTGCCGAACCTGGCTTTTACCAGCAGGAAGAACAAATAATTGCCGAAATTCAGCAAAAATTAGACAAGATTGAAGCCGAACTGGCGATTTTATACCAACGATGGGAAGCGCTGGAAGACACTTAGTCTCAAACTAATCGCACCATTTCTCTTTTGTAATGCTATGATTCGCGCAATTCAGGAAATTCAATATAAATAGTGAGCAATAGAGAGAACCGTTCAGACAAATTAGCGATAATCCCCCGAGATCAGCATAAAATATCCAGAAAATCGATATCCGAGGCCGCTTTAAAGGTTTTGTATCGTCTCGACAAGTCAGGACACCGTGCCTGCCTGGTTGGTGGAGGGGTTCGTGATTTGCTACTTGATAAGCAGCCGAAAGATTTCGATATCGCCACCGATGCGACGCCGGAACAGGTGCATGAGCTTTTTCGTAACAGTCGCATCATTGGCCGACGTTTCCGGCTGGTGCATATCCGCTTTGGTCGCGAAATCATCGAAGTCGCAACCTTCCGTGGTCACTCCGACGAATCGCCAAAAACCGAACTAAATACCGAAGGACGGATTCTACGCGATAATACCTTTGGTGAAATCGAAGAAGATGCCATTCGCCGGGATTTCACCGCCAATGCACTGTATTACGATATCCGTGATTTTTCTGTCCTCGATTACACCCATGGCTTAAAGGACATCGAGTCTCGCACACTGCGCATGATTGGTGATGCGACGACGCGCTACCAGGAAGACCCTGTGCGCATGTTGCGAGCGATACGATTCGCCGCCAAACTCGATTTCGAAATCGAAGAAACGGCGGCTAAAGCTATTTTTGAATGTGGATCTCTACTGGCCAACATACCGGCTGCGCGGCTATTCGACGAAATCGTCAAACTCTTCCACTCCGGCCAGGCTTCTCGCGTATTCGAGCTGCTAAGACACTACGGGCTACTGGCCTATCTGCTGCCCGCACTTGACGAGTGGATTAATAATGATCCCGACGAGTCCATGCTCGACTTCATCGATCAGGCGCTGGTGAATACCGATGCCCGCCTGAATAACCAGCAGCATGTCTCCCCCGCATTTATTTTTGCCGCCCTGCTTTGGCCGGTGGTTCATCAGCAGGCGAACAAACTACAAACCGAAAAAATGAAATCCATTCCCGCCCTGAACCAGGCTGGTAGCGATGTCATTTCACGTCAGGTAAGGCATATATCGATTCCTCGTCGTTATTCACAAATGGCGAAAGATATTTGGTCATCACAACCAAGATTTTTTCGAACCAAGGGTAAATACCCGCTACGCCTGATGAGTTACCCCAGTTTCCGCGCTGCCTATGACTTTATGTGCATTCAGTCAATGGTCGGCCTGGTACCGAAGCAGACCTGTGAATGGTGGACCGAGTTCCAGCTCAGGCATAAACCGCCAGAAACCCGGCCCCCACATCGACCGAAAAAACCCTCCGAACACGGCCACAGGCGTAAACGACATGCCAGTTGAGGAGGTATATGTCGGTATTGGTAGTAATGTAGGCGACTCGATTGTTATCGTCAGCGAAGCCATCAATCATCTGTGCCAGCTACCAAAAACCGAGTTAATCAGGCAATCATCGCCATACTGTAGCGAAGCGGTGAGCGATATTCCACAGGGCGATTACGTCAACGCCATGGTTTTACTCAAAACCAGCCTCGAACCGCTGGAATTACTGCTAGAGTTGCAATCCATCGAAGAAGCCTTTTACCGGCAACGCGACCCGGCACTGAAGTGGGCGCCAAGAACGCTGGATCTCGACATTATTCTGTTCGGCTCGCGCAGTTACGACGACAGCCATCTAACTATCCCCCACCCAGAATTGCAAAACCGACTATTTGTCCTGCAACCGATGTACGAGATTAGCGGCGACTTTTATATTACCGGGCTGGGCAGTTTACAATACCTGATCGATAATGCGCCCCAAATCGAGATAGACCGTATATAAAACAGCCATTAAATAACCGGAAGCCTGCTTAGAATCTACATGCCAAATCAGCACCGATACATTGTCGTCGAAGGACCTATCGGGGTCGGTAAGACCAGTCTGGTAAAAAAGTTGGCCGACTCATTCGGTCACGATTTGTTACTGGAAAAGGCCGAGGATAATCCCTTTCTCGCCCAGTTTTATAAAAACCAGCGACAGTATGCGTTATCGACACAGTTATTCTTTCTCATGCAACGTACACAGCTGGTCCAGGCCTTCAGACAAATCGACCTGTTCCAGAAAGCCCATATTGCCGATTTTTTAATTAACAAGGATCGCTTATTTGCTGAACTCACGCTCGACAGCGACGAACTCCATCTCTACCTGCAGATATTTACCCACTTAACCATTGACGCGCCGCAACCCGATCTGGTGATATATCTTCAGGCGCCTGTCGATACACTACGCGAACGAATTATCAAACGCGGCATCAAGTACGAGCAGCAAATTAAAGACGACTTCCTGCTGCGCCTGTCGGAGTCTTATACCCGGTTTTTCTACGATTACAACGACAGTGCGTTATTAACCGTCAACACACAATCGATTGATCTGATTAACAATGAAGAGGATTATCGGGCTTTAGTCGATGAAATCGGCGAAATTCACTCTGGACGTCATTATTTTAATCAGTCATCCTTCCTGGATTGAACAGGTTTGATTGAGCAAAGAATCCTTATTAAGCGGAAACCAGCATGTATTTACCTAAACCACTGGAAGACAGTATTACCGTCACGCACCTGAAAAAGATGAAGCAGCAGGGCGAGAAGTTCGCCTGTCTGACTGCTTACGATTACAGCTTTGCCAAACTGGTAGAAGAATGTGGTGTCGAAGTGGTACTGGTCGGTGATTCACTGGGTATGGTGATTCAGGGACACGACACTACCATCCCAGTTACCCTGGACGACATCAAATACCACGCGACGACTGTGCGGGCCGGACTGGATAAGGCCATGCTGATGATCGATATGCCCTTCGGCTCACTCAATTCGCCACAACAGGCTCTCGACAACGCCAGTGAGCTGCTCAAGGCGACCCAGGCTCAGGTAGTGAAGCTGGAAGGTGGCAGCACACAAATAAAAACCGTGGAGATGCTCTCTGCATTTGGCATCGCGACCTGTGCCCACCTCGGTCTGCAACCACAATTAGTCAATAAACTCGGGGGTTATCGAGTCCAGGGCAAAGCCAAAAGCGCTGCCGAAGAGATGATCGCTACTGCGCAGGAACTGGAAGCGGCAGGTGCTGACATTCTACTGCTCGAATGCGTGCCGGCATCTCTCGCCGCTGAAATCACTTCAAACCTGGAAATCCCGGTGATTGGCATCGGCGCAGGCGTCGAAGTTGATGGTCAAATCCTGGTATTGCACGATATATTAAATGTAACCGCCGGGAAAAAACCGAAGTTCTCCAAGAATTTCATGCAGGGGCAGCCAGGCATCCAGGCCGCTATAAGCCGCTATGTCAGTGAAGTGAAACGCGGTCAATTCCCTGAAAAATCGCATAGCTTCTCATAATGGATCAAGCCAACTCGGTTGTTGAACTGCGCCAGTACGCGCAGCACTGGAAAGACCACCATAAATCGATCGCCTTCATTCCAACCATGGGCAATCTGCACGCCGGACATTTATCGCTGATCGAGAAAGGTCAGTCACTTTGTGACCGCACGATATGCAGTATCTTTGTCAATCCGATGCAGTTCGGTGCCAACGAAGATTTCAATCACTACCCGCGTACGCTGGATCAGGATATAAAACATCTTGAAGCAATCGGCTGCGACCTGGTCTATCTGCCAACCGCGTCAGAGCTTTATCCCCAAGGGCTGGAGCATATCACCCAGATAGCGGTCACCGATCTGACCGATAATTACGAGGGCGAACATCGACCCGGGCATTTTACCGGGGTCGCAACGATCGTCCTCAAACTCTTTAATATCGTCAAACCCGATGTCTCGGTATTTGGTAAAAAAGACTTCCAGCAATACCGTGTCATTCAGAAAATGGTTGATGACCTGAATCTGGATGTTGAAATTATCGGGTCTGAAACCACTCGCGAGACATCCGGGCTCGCGACCAGTTCGCGCAATCAATACCTTAGCGAGCAACAAAAAATTCAGGCAACGCTGATTTATCAGACTCTACAGGATTCCGCTCAACAAATTCAGCAAGGTGAAAGAGACTACAAAAAACTAGAACAACAGGCGATTACCAGTCTTGACCGCGCTGGCTTTAACACCGATTATTTTTGTGTCTGCAGTAGCGACACTTTGCAACCCGCCACCGCTGACGATAGAAAACTGGTGATTCTGGTCACTGCCGGCCTGGGTAATACTCGTCTGCTGGATAATATCGAAGTCGATCTGTGGTAATCATTCGCTGTAGAGGCGTTGCATCGCACTAATACGCTCAATTAAGCTTTCGCGTAAGCCTGCGGGCTGTAGTACTTCGACCTCGCTGCCGTGCTTCAAAACATCCATGATTAATTCGGTGTCCTGACTATAAGGAATGGTCAAAATATAATAGCCAGCTTCGTCATACTCCCCTTTTTGCTCGGGATGCCATCGCTCCCGCGAAACCCATCGTGCGATCTGCGGGCTGAACCGCAACACCGCTTCACTCGTCTCAGTGCCGGAAAAAATACCATAACCACTTTCCAACTGTACCGCTAACTGTTCAGGATCAATATCCCTGGCTGCCTCGCCGAGAATTTTCAGCGATCGAATCGCATCGATCGAAAAACTGCGCAAACCCTGACGCAAATGGCACCAACTGTCGAGGTACCAGTTATCTCGATAGTAAATCAACCTTTGTGGCGAAATGTCGCGACAGGTTTCGCTGTCATCATGACGACTGTAATAGCAGATGTGCAATTGTTTACGCATCAGCAGCGCATGGGTAATAGCTTGAAAGTTTTCGTTTTTATAAGTTTTGGCCGCTGAGGGAATAATACGAATTCGCTGGGCGATTTCATCGACGCTATGGTCTCCCTCGTCCAGTAATAACCTGATACGGCTACGCAGAGGCTTGATATGACTGGATAATACGCCGGGTTGCAGATTTTCCAGTAACGCATCCATACTCAAGAGGGCCTGTATTTCGCTGGTATTAAACCAGAGTCCCGGTAGCTGATATTGATCGGCACCTGTTTCAGCCGCATCGTACTGATAGCCTCTTAACTCGCTATTCCAGACAATCGGTGCGGCCAGCCGATCACGCAGGTATTCCAGGTCGCGCTTAAAGGTCGCTGGTGAAATCTCCAGTGCATCCAGGAACTGGGGCCGCGTGACCACACGTTGATTACTCAACATCTGGTCGATAATATGAAAACGTTCGGTACGATCCAACTCACTTACCTCACAGGCTCACGCTATGAGCCACCAGGAATGGATAATAGCATGATCGAAAACACGAAGAGGTAAAATGATGTCTTTATTCAGTCAATTGCTTTTCAAAATATCGGCTTTGTGCCGCTGTCGCATCATCAACGGCCCCGATCAAAAACCCTATCTGGAGCGCTATCACTTATTCCGTTTACCCTTCGGTTATCAGGTTTACCTGCATCGCTTTGTCGCCAGCGATCCGGGGCGGGGCCTGCATAACCACCCCTGGAAACAGGCTATCTCGCTGGTACTCAGCGGTCACTACGAGGAAATTCGCATGACCAATGCCGAACAGGAAAATAAACTCATCTGCCGCCGGGTCGGTGCCGGTCGCTTTAACCGCATCAACGGCAGTATATTCCATCGTATTAATCTGCCCGATAATACCGAATGCTGGAGCCTGTTCATTCATAGTCCCAGCGCAAAATCCTGGGGATTTTTACAACAGGATCAGCGAGCTTATGCATTCCACGATCACAACCGGGTGGTGCACCAAACCAGCAACCCACTGTGGTGGAAGACGGCCAGCAGGCCATTACAATGCCCGACCATGCGTAAACCTTTTAGACATTCCTGGCTAAACTGAGAAGCCGAGGCCGCTCACAGTCCGGTTTTACCGTTTTATGATATTCTTCATGTTACATCTGGTGTGGTTTTTACGGCTCTGACGGAACCCGGTGATAAGTGATAGAAACTGCGCTTTAGTCCTTGTCATGGAGCCGCTGGCCGCGGTATGACGGATTACGGTGGTAAATATCTTATGAACCAGTTCTACACGCCAATCGCCGAACATATATGGGACATGAAGTATCGGTTAAAGAACGCCGATGGCGAGGCGCTCGATACGACGATTGAGGATAGCTGGCGGCGAGTCGCCCGGGCACTGGCGGTGAATGAAGACGATGCCGAACATTTCGAAGCCGAGTTTTATAACATCCTCGAAGATTTCAAATTCCTACCTGCAGGTCGAATAATGGCTGGTGCCGGCACCG
>Ga0224506_10002483_pt1 | contig 12528 bp, 10 predicted proteins | sample SF_Jan12_sed_USG_2_FD_169108 | JGI IMG/M metagenome (GOLD analysis project Ga0224506, IMG submission 169108) | Sediment microbial communities from San Francisco Bay, California, United States - SF_Jan12_sed_USGS_8_1 | ecosystem: Environmental > Aquatic > Marine > Sediment | place: USA...
CTAACTCGCGTAATAACTGTTTAGTTTGATGTTTGTCGCCACAATCACCGACGATCGCCATCACTATATCAGACAATTCACCCGCATCTTCAAACCACAGATCTGGATCATGGACAATAACGGGTTGGCAATTGATAAACTCAACCAAGGTTGACAACAACTCGCGTCGGTCTGAATCGACATCCACTACCAACACATTGTTCGCACTCATATGGTCTCCAGTAAAACTTAAAGTCACATCGACAAAAGCAATGTAAGCTATTCAGAAAACTAGAGTTAACCATTTTTATGATCGGTTGTCAAAAAAATGACGTTATCAGTTTAATTATTAGTGAAATAGTGTTTTTTCTGGTGAAACTTTCGCTCGGAAAGAGAGCTTAATTTGGATCTTAACTAGATTGATAGGCTGAAGTCACTTTGCGCTGCTTATTCAAGCCTTGTAACTGAGTTCGCACATCATCTCTGGCTTTCAGAGAGACTGTTTCAAGTTGCTTATTTAACTCTAGGAGTGTTTGCAGAAGGCCACGGATCACTTCAGTTTGACCATCTTCATCAACAGGAAAAAGAGCAGCAATTAGTGGCTTTCTCTGTTGATCAAGCTCAATCATTTCATCCCACTGCTCTTTTTGAGAGAATGCCAACATTTCCTGAGTCAGCGATACTATATTATTTAGCGCCGCTATCCTCTGTTCATTATTCACAATAATGACTTAATGAAATTCCGCTGGAATAGTGTCCCAGCCATCTTTAATTTCAGTTACAAGCCGAGATACTTCATCTAACAGGGCTGTGTTATTACTGACATTTGCCTCCAATAACTGACGCCCCATATATTCATATAAAGCATCAAGGTTGGCAGCAATTTCTCCACCTTGCTCACCATCAAGACTGGTTCTCAAGCCTTGAATAATATTCATTGCCCAAGTTATTTGCCTGCTTTTTTCTGCAATTTCACCACGTTCAATACAGCCTTTTGCTGTTGCAAGTTTAGACAAGGTTGCTTCCATCAACATTTGAATAATGCGGTGAGGCGATGCGTAACTGAGCTCTGTTTCAATAGCGCTACGACCATAGCCTTGTATTGCTTTATTATTTGTCATTGATTGCACCTTCCTATTAACTCCCCATGCTTAATTATTATGACTTATTAAACGCAGGCATTGAAGCTAATTGTTGCGTTAAAAAGTTTCCTGTAGCGTTCAGACTGCTCACTAGTCCATCCAGAGCTGAGAATTGTGCTCTTATTCGAGCTTCAACTCTTTCTAACCTGATCTCAATTCGTTCCTTCTGCTCATCAATCGAATCCACCTGAGTTTTCAGACCAGACTCCCGAGCATCAATCAAGCCATCTGTTGCTAACCATGCTTCAGCCATTGCATCTAGACGAAATGCGAAACCTTCATCAGGTGCGGCAAATAAATTTGCAAATGAATTGAAGTCGGAATTGAGAAGTTCGGTCATTGCTGAACTATCAACAGACATCACACCTAGTTTATCGATTGTGACACCTGCCTCAACCAAATAACTCTGATTAGAGCCTGTAATCGCAGTACCAGAATTCAATATGCTGAACATCTGGCGCTCCATATTTAACAAGGTGCTATCAGCTTCAAGCTGACCACTACGTTGCTTGTCGATTTCTTTTCGAAGAGCATTAAACGCATCAGCAAATTTCTGCACCGATGCACTTATCTTTGAGTCATCACGGGTAACTGATAGAGTTGAACTGCCGAGTGCTTTTGCTGTAATACTGACGCCTTCCAAAGCACCGGATACCGTATTAGAGCTACTGGTAACAGTAAATCCATCGATTTTAACCACCGAATCAGCTGCTGTTGAAATTGCCGCGCGATGTACAATAGCACCACCTACATCATAGGCCAATGATGACAAACCCGCATCATCATCGTTAATGCCATCAGTGCTATCAGCAACGGTGATCTTTAACGCATTAGCTGTGCCTGTTTCATCGGAAGATAACACCAAATGCGCGCCAGCATCATCTGTTACGATAGTTGCCGTCACACCAGTATTATCTGAAGCATCATTAATTGCATCACGAATACCTGCTACCGTATTATTGGTTCCATCAATGACGACATCAAAACTTGCTGTGCCAGTAGCTATAGTCAGCGTACCTTCACCGACCACAGAAGCCGTGTCGGTATAAGCCTTAGTAGCAATCTTGTCTCGTTCGGCCAGTGCCACAACATCGATAGCATAAGAACCGGCCGTGGCCGTGCTGTCTGCTGTAGCAGTAAACAAGGTGTCATCACCTGAAGTTGCCCCAAAGACCTGAAAGCTCGACAAACTACTCAAGCTCGCCATCGCAGACTGGAAGTCAGATACTTTGCTTTTTAGGGAACCATAGGCACTGATCTGTGCATTGACTAGTGATTGCGTTTTATTCAACTTGTCAATCGGCTGACGCTCAAGTGCCATCAATTGACTGACGATACTATTGACGTCGAGGCCTGAGCCTATACCTGGAGCTTGAAATGTTGCCATGTGAATTGCCTCTCGATTTAATATAATTTAATGAGCAATTATTAGACCAACTATTATGTTTTGGTTTCTAATAACAGCCCTTTAAACTCATTAATCGCGTTACGTGCTTGCAATACTTCTTCTGACGGAATCTGACGAACAAGCTCTTCCGTCTCTGCATTAATAACTCTGACAACTGTATCGCCGCTTTGTTCATCTACGCTGAAATGTAGATTACGATCGATAGTTTGCATGTGGCTATTAAGTTCAGTCACTTTTTCTCTTAATTTTTCCAGTTCAACAGCCTGCTCACGAACAACTGTATTGGCATCAGATGTCTCCTTCACATTAACGCTGGAGACAACTTTAGCAGCTGGTGTTACGTTAGAAGCAACCTGCTGCTGTGTCTTTACTTTTGGTACAGACTGAAGGCTCGATTTCACTAATAAATCATTTATGTCATTACCAGCCATGATACCCTCCTCCTATTTTTTTATTCACTTTAACAAGCAATCGCCCTGAAGAAGCTTCCTTCTCCAGGGCCACTACCTAATTATAAGCTAGATTATCCCAATAACGATAACGCTGATTGTGGAATAGTATTAGCTTGAGCCAAGATTGATGTACCCGCTTGTTGCAAGATTTGAGCACGAGTCAATTTAGCAGTCTCTTCCGCGAAGTCAGCATCCAGGATACGACTACGAGCAGCAGTTACGTTTTCTGCGTAGTTTGCCAAGTTAGAGATAACCGCTTCAAAACGGTTTTGAATAGCACCAAAAGTAGCACGTGATGTACTGATTTTATCAATATCTGCAGTCAGCGTGTTCAATGCTGTTGCAGCGCCTGCTGATGTTGATACATCTGCAGTCGTGATTGAAGTGGCTGATGAAGTAGTGATCGTAACCTGATCTCCATTATTTGCACCCACCTGAATATTCAAGCTTAATGTGCCTGAAAGTAACGCCGTACCATTAAACTTGGTTGAAGAAATAATACGAGAATTTTCTGCTTCAAGTTGAGTTACCTCAGCTTGCAGACCAGAACGGTCAGTAATAGTACCGTTAGCTGATTGAACCGCAATTTCACGGATACGTTGCAAGTTTTTACCGATTTCACCCAATGCACCTTCCGCTGTTTGTGCTAATGAGATACCATCAGCTGAGTTACGCATAGCCTGATTCGTACCGCGAATATCACGAGTCATTTGTTGTGAAATATATAGACCAGCAGCATCATCTTTCGCGCTGTTAACACGCAAACCAGATGACAAACGTTGCAATGCCTGACCTAGATCAGATTGTGATTTAGTCAGGTTACGTTGTGCGTTTAAAGACGCAATGTTTGAGTTTACAATTAAAGCCATGAGTATTCTCCACTCAATATTGGGAATCATATTCCCTTTATAATCTGACGGATAAACTTATGGTTAAACCTAGTTTTTACCGCCTCCGAATACTCTAGCGGCAGTAATTTTTTTTTCTTTAGTTTTTTTCTTTAGTTTTTTTCTTTAATTTTTTTCAACTCAATCCGGACATAGCCAGGGTAAGCAAGCCTACCCTAGCCAGTACGGTTAGCTTTCATCTTGTTAACCTTGCAACAAGCTCAATGCATTCTGTGGAATGGTATTCGCTTGAGCCAAAATTGTTGTACCCGCTTGTTGTAGAATTTGAGCGCGCGTCAATTTCGCTGTTTCTTCAGCAAAGTCGGCATCCATAATACGACTACGAGCTGCTGTCAGGTTTTCTGCATAGTTTTGCAGATTAGAAATAACAGCTTCGAAACGGTTTTGAACCGCACCAAAGGTAGCTCGTGTTTTACTGAGAGTATCAATATCTGTCGATAATGACGTCAGTGCAGCATTAGCTCCTGCAGAGGTTGCTACACTTACAGCTGTAATCGTAGTGCCTGATGGAGTGGTAATGGCAACAACATCACCATTATTTGCTCCCACTTGTATACTCAGGTCAATTCCGCTCGCAAGTAATGGGGTACCATTAAATTTAGTCGTGCTGATAATCCGGTTATTTTCAGCTTCGAGCTGCGTAACCTCCGCTTGCAAACCTGAACGGTCTGTAATGGTGCCATTAGCTGATTGCACTGCAATTTCACGCATACGTTGTAAGTTCTTAGTGATCTCACCCAATGCGCCTTCGGCAGTTTGAGCCAATGAAATACCATCTGCAGAGTTTCTTACCGCTTGATTAGTACCACGAATATCACGAGTAAATTGTTCAGAGACATATAAACCCGCGGCATCATCTTTAGCGCTATTGACGCGCAAGCCAGAAGATAATCGCTGTAACGCAATCCCTAAATCATTTTGAGACTTACTCAAATTTCTCTGTGCATTCAATGAAGCAATATTACTATTAACTATTAATGCCATGTGTCTTCTCCCATCTATGTTTAGTTTCAGTTCCTTAATCAGAACCTGTCGGTTATCCGAGCAGGACTAAACACAAATAAGCACAACTCATGCCATTATTGATATGAACATATATATCAATAGGTTACAGCGGTTTCAACACGTATAATTTGAGCGCCAAATTTTTAACGCTTCTTAATATTGAGCGCATCCGCCCAATCATCTAAATGATCTTCAAGGATATAACCTTTAAGAACCCACGCTTTAAGTTCATCACCCTTTCTCTTTAGTTCATCAGGATTAGCCAGGGCCGTTCTTATTGCTGTCAACCAAGCTTCAGTCTCATTATTAACTCTGGTAACAGGGGCATTATTGGTTTGATAGGGATAAATATCGGTACAAATAACGGGCCAGCCTAAAACCCCATACTCAAGCAAGCGTAAATTACTCTTAGCCTCGTTATAAGCGTTTATTTCCAATGGCGCCACCGCTAGATCCAGGTTTAAGCTAGCCATTGTTTGCGGGTATTCCTCCATTGGAACAAACTCATGATACTCCTTGATATAGGGGATTATTTCATCTGGACACATCCCCATAAACACCCAGTCTATTTCAGCTGAAGTTTGTTTAATTACATCAAAAATGATTTCGAGATCACCATCATGTTGTTTGGCACCAACCCAGCCTACACGAGGTTTGTTGCTTTGATTTCGTAACGAAGTAACATTACACCACTTATCTCGCATTAATCGGTTTGGTATAACTCGAATATCATCAATCATATCAACGCAAAGATCAGCTAATGGCTGAGTTGAAACTACCAATCGGTCACAATAGGATAGGGCTTTACGGATCCTTGATTTCATATCCCTGAAATTTTGTTTCAAACTTCGATGCAGTACATTTTTTTCAGGCAAATCGTGTAATAAATCATCCAGAGAAAACACACGAAAAACCTTTGGATTAAATTCAGAATGCATTTTAAGGAGATCCAGTGAGGTATCTTCTATTGGATTCTGAAGTACATATGTATCTGGCTTCAATCTCTCTATCTCAGTAGCTGACACATGATGCAGAACTACTTCACAATGAGCCAGACCACTAGAACTTAGAGCCTCAAATGGCTGCCTTATTCGGTAATCGCCACTTCCACCAGTTACATGTTTACCCAAACACCTCGGTCGTGAATGAAAGTTAACATCCCAGTTTTGCTGGGCATTCAATTCAATATCATAGTTCAGCTTAGATAAACTTAAGTTTTTATTATAAGCAGGATCACCAGCCAATATAGACAACCATTTTTGTAGCATTATTCGCCTTTCTTTCTGGCTACGACTTTGCTTGTTGGCCTCATATTCGACATCATTATAAAGACTGAACACTTCCGTCTGACCTACACTCACGTTACCATGATGGGCAACTATGGCATAGGGAGTCCATACAATTTTATAACCTGCTTCAACTACTCTAAGACATAAATCTACATCATTGTATAAGACAGCAAAGTTTTCAGCATCCATCCCTTCAAGTTGCTTATATATATCCTTTCTGACTAACATTACTGCCGCCGTAACAGCTGAAAAATTTTGATCCAGTTGAGCTCTATCCATATAACTTGAGTCGTTAAGTCCCAACTCATTATTGTAGGGATGCTCTGCAATACCTTTAAGCCCTAATATAACCCCAACATGCTGCACAGCACCTGTGCCCGGGTAAATCAAGCGAGCTCCAACAATGCCAACATCTTTTCGCTGGCCATAAGACATCATTCTAGTAAGCCACTCGCCTTGAATAATTTCTGTATCATTATTCAATAGTAATAAATACTCACCATTTGCTTGTTCTGAGGCCCAATTATTCATTGCTGAAAAGTTAAAGGGCTTATCGTAATAAAACACTTTAACTTTGTCTGGATATTGCCCAGTAAGTACATCATAGTAAGCGAGCGTGTCAGGATCAGAGCTCTGATTATCAACAATAATTACTTCATAGTTTGGGTAGACTGTTTTGTCTAACAAACTATCAATACAAGGTTGGAGGAATTCTAACTTGTCCTTAGTTGGAATGATAATTGAGACCTTGGGTTGTTGCTGAAAAAGATATTCAACCCGATAACTGTTATCGACATACCCATCAAATATGGTTGCATCCAGTGTGTTACGCTCAAGATGCTGGCTTAATGCTATTCTCCCCGCTTCGGAGTCAAAAGGTCTGTCTACCTGCTCTGATTTGTGAATAAGCACATCAGCAATGTGCCCAATTGATTTTTCACCATAAAGATCTCGCCACCGCAATGCCAAATCAAAATTTTCAGCACCAGCTAACTTCTGTACACCACCAGCATCAATCAAACTTTGAGCTTGCATCCAGCCATTACCTATATAATGCGACGACCGCAATAAGTCTAAATTGAAATCAGGTTTAAATCGTGGTGATGAACGTTCACCATCGGCATTAATTAGATCATCATCTGTATAGATAAAACTCCAGTCTGAATATAGATTGATGTAATCCGAAAGAGTAGCCAGAGTAATGGCTTCAAATTGCACTCCGGGTTCAATAAATGAAACCCAATCTGACGCATGTGCAGAAATTTGCTCATTAAGTGCATCGTATGGACTTTTTCCATCATCTACCATACACCAATGAAGGTTAGGCGCTTCATCAAATATCGGATCAGGCGCCTCAGTCCCCGCAATCACTGTCAACTGCCATTGGGGATAAAACTGTCCCGCTAATGAATCAATGGTATCCGCCAGTAAAAACTCCTCTCCCGGCAAAACAAATAAGAAGCAATGAAATACTGGTTTATTTTGCCATTCAAGCATCATCCTTTCTGCAATAACTTCAGCATCAACTTCTAATAAGGCATGATTTTTAATCCAGACTTGATAATGAATATTTAAGATAAGTTCACTACAGAACGTTGCTACAGATGATATATAGTCATTTTTCACCTTACCTGCTAATCGTCTAAGTGAAGACAATAATTGATGCAGTCCACCGTACGGCGTGGATAACACGTACTTCTTATTCTCTTTATGCCTCTGCAAGTAACTATTTATATGGTCAACTGCTAATAAAATCACTTCCTGCTTTGTTGCTTCATTTATGCTTCCATGTTTACCACATGCTAACTCAATAAAGTCTAAATATTCCCCTTTGACTGTATGAAATGCCTGATCAAAATTCCTAAAATAATAATGACTATTTGTGGGGTCAACGTTGTATTTCTCAGAATCAACTGTCAACAATAGCGATGTAATTTGGTCATAAAATCCAGCCTTGTTCGCTTCTTCTAAGTAGTCAAGGGCGAACAGTCTAGCTCGCTCACCTCGCTGCTTAACATCGTCCGGGTTCTGGTGGCAAAACCTCATCCATTTTATTGCATCATTTAGATTTGGCTCGGCCCAATAATTACCGTTGATATACCTATAACTCTGATAGATATCATTCAGTCCATTTGCTGGTTCCATTGAATGCCTGACTGGATAAGAGTTGTCTGCGTTCATAAAATCCATAACGCCTGACCAGTGTGTAGCTATCACTGGTACACCCTGAGCCATCATTTCTAAAGGAACTAGGCCCAAGCCTTCAGAGCGATGTAGGCTAATAAATACTGATACAGATGCGTACAGTTCAACTAATGCCTGTTCATCCAATCTTTCTAATATAAAAACAATCCTATCATCACCTTCACAAAGCGATATAAGCGAACTGACTTCAGGATACAGTTGATCCTCATAGTAAGCGTTATTTACCTTGATAACTAGCTCTACATCTTGCTCGGCAGGAAAAGCTTGCTTGAAGGCATTTATGGCACCCAACGGGTTTTTTCTAACTACATCACTAACCGGCTCGAATGATGTCATAAACCTAATCACACTATAACTTTTCTTGATTTGTTGGGTAACAGTATTCATATAATGTGGGTGAGGAGAGTAAATCACATGCGGCCCACTTAATTCCCTAGAAAATACCTCGAAAAGAAACCTTGTTCCAGCGATAATCGCATCAAAAGAATTCAGATTATCGAGATATTCAGCATTAAGGTGTGGCAGCTCCCACATTGGGAATGCAATATTTATCTTATGCTCAGATACTTGTGATACAACCCAATTAGTGAGTGATGGCGGCGGTAAGACAAAAATATTTATGTCATGTAATTGCGCTGTTGACTGTACAAAATAGTCCTTATATGTCAGATTTTTTTTAAATCGATTAAGACCAGGATCAAGATCAACAATACAAACATCAACACTACGTTCCAGCAAAGATTTGACTATAGATCTTGCAGCTGCACCGAGACCGAGATTGCCGGATACATAACCAATAATATTGACTCCTTGTCCAGCACCAGCCTTCGAAGCGATATTGGCTTCCTGTTCAAGGCCGATATCTTCCTCTAACAATAACTGCTTCCAAGCCGATCCTTCACTAGAGATGTTATTCAACAGATCCATTTTCATCTGTTCTTTTAAGGTATCTGAGTAGTGTGACTCATAGATAATCTCTATCAAACGTTTTAGCAGAGAAGTATATGGTTTAGATACAGCGCCATTTTGCACTGTACTGCCTATACCTGACATCTGTTGTTCGGCTGTCTTGTTAATAACAGTATAGTTAAAGAGCTTACGATCCAAAGTGATGATTTCGCCTTGTAACAGGATATGCAACAAATAAATAACATCAGACCCAAAACAGATTTCAAAATATGATTCATTTATTACTGAAGCACGATATACCGAATAAAATGCATACCAATTTATTTGTTTTGTTAGCTCTGAGACACGTTCTCTAACATTTAATCCTTGAGTATGAAGCTTATTATATTCTCCTCCCAACAAAGTCATAAGTTGAATGTCCGTAAGAACTTCACCTTCGGGGGTAAAAATTAATGTCCGTGCCACAAGCTACCGCTTCTGGATTTTCCTCTAATGCTTGAATACAGCTTTCAATAAAAGAAGGTTCCCAAAAATCATCGTGGGCAGCCCACATAAAATATTTACTATCAGGATTTTTATTCCTAAAAACATACTTACCATTACTAGATGCGCCTTGGTTGACTTCATGTCTTACATAAGTCACTCGAGTATCATTTTTGGCATATGATGATGCAATGTCTTGAGTTCTATCCGTCGAGGCATTATCTGCAATTAATATTTCTATATTTTGATATGTTTGAGAGAGTAGAGACTGTATGCATCGATCCAAATATTTGTCGCCATTAAATACCGGAAGTCCAATTGAAATTTTCACACCTTCAATACTCATATTTATCCCCAATCATGTCCGAAAAATTAGTCTGTTTTTTCTCATTGGAAAAATCAATGAATCGTTGAATATCATCACTTAGTAAAAATGGGATAGCGGCTCGAATCTCATCATCACTCCAATTCCACCATTTAATGTCCATTAACTGTCGGATAATTTCATGGCTAAACCTTGTTTTGATCAACGAAGCAGGATTTCCTGCAAAGATAGAATATGAAGGTACGTCCTTAACAACAACACTCTTTGCACCTATTACTGCCCCATCGCCTATGGTAACCCCAGACAGTATAGTAGACCCCGTTCCAATCCAAACATCGCTACCTATAACAACATCACCTTTAGTTTTCGGATGTCCGTTAATACCTTTTCCCTCTTCAGATAAAACATTAAATGGATACGTCGTCACCCAGTCTATACGATGCTCACCACCTAACAAGATTTCTACATCTGTTGCTATTGACGTATAAGATCCTATTTTTAGGGTGGCACCATCATCTCGGGCCCGCACCCGTGGAATTCCATAAGTCCCCCTACCAATTTGGTACTGTGGATAACGACCATGAATTGTTTCTTGAGTATCCATTTCTTATCTCTAATATCTTCGAAGAAAACCGTCAGGCGAACCAGTCAATACAATCTTGTTTTCGATCTGGTGATCAATCTCAAATTGCAATAGCTCGCCATCTACGCCAAGTGATTGCCCCTGCTGCAAATGTTTCAGATATTCCCAAACTGCCGTTTTTGGATTATTGCCTTTACCCCAGGGGCGTTGTGACACCATTCCTTCTGGCGCATCTTCAATCACTGTATCTCCTACCATACAGTAACTACCCTGACTTACCAGGGGTGCATATGCCTCAAGCTCAGCTAAGACATGCTCGTGCGTGTGATTACTATCCAGACACACCATGATACGTTTATAGTTTTTGGCAAACTGATGAACTTGGGCGATGATATTTTCATCAATGCTGGAACCTTCCAGCATAGTGATTTTTTTCGCTAAGGGATGCTCGGCGAGCATTTTCTTATTATGTGGCCTAATGTCTATATCAATTCCAAGAACGTGCCCCTGTTCTATCTCACCACATACTTCCAGTATTGCAAGCATGGATGCACTATGAACCAAAGTCCCTCCCCATGCTATTCCTGCTTCAATAATGAGATCAGGTTTAACTTCCCAAATTATTTCCTGTAATGCTTGTAAATCTTGCGGTATCTGAATGATTGGCACACCAAGCCAGGTAAAATTGTATACATAATCCGCTTTACCAACCCCAATCTGGTCAAAAAAAGCTTTGGAGGCTGACTGCAATGGCTGGTTTTGAGGGTACTCGCTGACTCGTTGCGAAATATCGTCTTTAAATTGTTCTAATGGACTTTTATTCATCATTCCCTCTTTCTGAAAAATGGCATTGGCAATCTAGTGCAATTACTATTCCACATGGCAATATAAAACAAAATCACCAAAGATCGGGGCATGCTGACGTAGCTGAAATTGATACCCTGGGACAAGGTTTCTGACATATTCAGCAATCTCATATAAATCACTAGGATAATGATAAACACACAAGGCCATTTTAGGTTTATAGCGTTTTATCGTTTCTTGTGCACCTGCCAACAAAGGCATTTCCATACCCTCAACATCAGCCTTGATAAAACTAACTGGTTTTCCATCCAAGTACTCGTCTAAAGTACACACTGCTGAGCTATAACGTTCGTCATCGTTATCAGCCTGATCTGCCGTTTCAGTCAAACCATGTCGTAATGGATCATCATTAACAAAGGTACAACTCATCCGCCCGGAACTAGACGACAACCCTGCTTTGACCAAAGATACCTTATCAGGAGAGAATGCCCATTCTTCAACCAATCTATCCATTCTTTTTTCCATGGCAGCAAACTGCTTATAACCTGGTTCAAACGCATAGATATGACGAAAGGTACCCAGGTTTTCCCAGATAAACCGTTCAACGGTATCGCCTGTAAACGCTCCAGCATCAACAAAGGTTTCGTCAAAATTGCCGGTAAATTCTGGCAACCCAAAATACATATCCTTTTCCATTACGGCGCGACAACTATCTAAGGATCCAGTTAACATCGCTATCAATAGTGCATTAAATGTTTCTACCGATTTGTGATCGTTAAGATAGTTATCCCGTACTTTTGCAAGACGGTCATAATTTTTTACCACAAAGTAGCCGTCAAATGACATCATAGGAAACGGATACGACTGCATTTCACTCTGCACCTGCTTCACAACATGACGAGAAGCAATCAGCATCGCTGACACGCCTGCCAATATTGCCGGTTCAGGAAGCATCACTGGCACTTGATGAATCATTGTTCCCGTTTTATTAGGATCACGATCAATGAATTGAGTGACATTGACGCCTAAGGACTGT
>Ga0224506_10002484_pt1 | contig 12522 bp, 8 predicted proteins | sample SF_Jan12_sed_USG_2_FD_169108 | JGI IMG/M metagenome (GOLD analysis project Ga0224506, IMG submission 169108) | Sediment microbial communities from San Francisco Bay, California, United States - SF_Jan12_sed_USGS_8_1 | ecosystem: Environmental > Aquatic > Marine > Sediment | place: USA...
TGGATGCAAAGCTTCGCGTTGAGATGCGTACTGAAATTAAGAAATTGCATCGTCGATTAGGAACAACTATTGTCTATGTTACTCATGACCAAATAGAAGCCATGACATTGGCTGACCGAATTGCCGTACTAAAAGATGGTGAACTTCAACAGTTTGCTACACCTCAAGAAGTATATGATAATCCTGTCAATATATTTGTAGCCGGGTTTATGGGCTCTCCTTCAATGAACTTTATTGAATGTGATGTTAGTAAAGTTGGTGCGGGTTTGTCCGTGCATTTAACGAGTAATGGTGTAGAGAACAAATTGGCAGTACCTGGCGCTCCAAAAGCCTTGGAATCCTATGCTGGTAAATCAGTTATATTGGGTATTCGTCCTGAACAAATTACCCATGTTATTCCTCATCAACAAGGTAACTCAGGAGTTGCTATTGTAAAAAGTACAGTAGAAATTACCGAACCTACTGGAGCTGATACCTTGATCGTCACCATGATGAATAATCAGGAAGTAAACTGCCGTGTACATCCAACGGAGGCAGTTGATGCTGAAGAGTCCATGGAGCTTATGTTGAATATGGAGAAGGCTGTCTTTTTTGATAAAGATACCGAGTCTCGTATTATTGACTAGCGCTACTAAGTTGAAGTTAACAAGGGGGCCATTTTTGGCCCTTTTTAGTTTGATATAGTTTTAATGTTTCCATGACAAGTATCGATCAGGTTATTTATAACCTCAGCAGAATTTTTTTCTGTGATTTCTACAAATAGATGGCATTCATTATCATAAGCTGTATTCAATACTATTCCATTATGCTGTTGAATGACCCTTCTAACCTGTGCTTCTTTTGAAAACTGAAACACTAACTCTATTGTTTTAACCGGAACAAATTCAATAAACTCGGCGCGCTGTATTGCTATTGATGCAGCATGACTATAGGCACGGGTTAACCCACCTGCTCCTAATTTTATTCCTCCAAAATACCGAACAACAAGAATTGTAATGTTATCAAGTCCCTGGTGTTGAAGAACATTTAGTATCGGCATTCCTGCTGTACCTGACGGTTCGCCATCATCATTCATTCTTACTCTATTATTCACCTTAACAGCCCATGCGATATGTCTTGCATTGTCATGATCAGTCCAAGCCTGATTAACTCGTTCTAACGCAACATCCATACTAGTGACTGGTGTTGCAATTCCGATAAATTTAGATTTCTTAACTATAAATTGATCGGTCGATTCGCTGTTAATTGTTTTCATCAATTGGGTCTTTTAAATACAATAAATTGATCTTATCAAAGTTTATATAGATTGGGTTAAGGCATCAAAGAGCATTCTAATTCGGATCTTTAAGAAAGCTAATAACTAGGGATAAAATTCATGTAATATATTGAAAATACTAATTACGACTTTCATATTACCATCCTGGTAAAAAAACTCTAAAAGGAAGCTGTTGTGAGTTACTCTGATATATTAAAAATATATGCTTTTTCTCTGAAAAGTTGTCAACAACTACTCATACGGCATCAAAAAGTCTCTATGGCTGAGCATCTCAGGGAGCTGGCGACTATTGCTGAAGCCTATGATGAGCATGACGTATATGGTGAAGGAGTTCTGATTGAAGAACTGGAACACCAGGTTGCAGCCTTATTAGGCAAGCCCAGTGCCTTGTTTCTACCTAGTGGAACTATGGCACAACCCATAGCACTAAGAATTTGGTCAGAACATTATAAGACTCCATGGTTTGCCATGCACCCAACCAGTCATATCGAACTTCACGAGCTTAAAGGCTATCAGTCCCTTCATGGATTGAGCTCCATATTAGTGGGAGCTGCTGATAAGCCAATAACCATAGAAGATATGACCAAGCTGACAGACCCTATAGGAAGTGCAGTTGTTGAATTACCCATGAGGGAAATTGGCGGTCAGCTACCCGACTGGAATGATTTGGTTGCCCAAAGTATATATGCGAAAGAAAAAGGATTTGCGTTGCATATGGATGGGGCAAGACTATGGCAATGTGAGGGTTTTTATAAAAAATCACTCTCAGAAATAGCAGATTTGTTTGATTCGGTATATGTCAGTCTTTATAAAGATATTGGTGGCATCTCTGGCTCTATTCTATTAGGGCCAAGCTGGTTTATTGACTCTGCCAGAGCCTGGTCAAGACGCTGTGGCGGCAACTTATATTCTTTCTATCCCTATATACTCTCAACTAAACTGGGTCTCGAAAAAAACATGCCACATATATTGAGAGCGCGTGATTGTGCTATTTGGGTAGCAGAGCTATTTAACACTATTACAGATTTTTCAACGACGCCAGTGATACCTCATACAAATATGTTTCATTTAACGATTCGCGGTGACCCAAATTTAATTTTAGAAAATGCGACAAAATGGAATCAATCTACCGGTATCGGAATTCTACCAATGCCGAGAGAAGTGAAACCGGATTCATGCACCTTTGAATTAAATTTTGGCAGTAACGTTAATAGTCACCCTAAAGATTGGTGGGTTAAGCAGATCAACAAATTTATATCCCATATTAAAATCTAATATATCCGGGAATAATTGACTAATTGAGTCAATTATTCGGTATTATTACATCATAAGTCATTATATAGAGTCATTAACGCATGGAGTTCTTAATGAAAGTGTTTTACCCCTTCATTGCAGTTACATTGTTGATCACTGCTTTACAAACTAAAGCTGATGAAAGTGTTAATAACCCAATAGAAGTTAGAAAAAGTTCTATGAAAGCTCTGGGTAAGTCTATGAAAACTCTGGGGCCTATATACACTCAAAAGCGACCCTTTAATGCAGATGTCGTAAAAGAGGCGACTGACAGACTCCTGGACTATGCTGATTCAATGACTCTTTTGCATTTGTTTCCAGAAGGAAGCTTATCAGACGATTCTAAATCTAAGCCAGACATCTGGGACAACTGGAATGAATTTAGTAACATGATGTTAGACTTTGAAAAGAATGTTAGTGATTTCGGTATGGTAGTCGGGATGGGATTAGAAGCATCTGCTGTAGAATTCAAACACATCACCGAAAGTTGTTCTGATTGTCATAAAAAATATCGAACTAAACGAAAGTAGTAAATGATGCATACTTTAAAATTCAAATTATCAATAATTGCTTTATTAATAGTAATATCATTAATAGCTTGGTTGTTAATGCCTATTAATGCCAATCAACACGACATTAGTGAAGACCAGTTTCTTGAATCAGCTGACCCTATACGTGGTGAGAACCTTCTTTCTGTTGCTGGATGTTTCGCCTGTCATACTGATCCAGAAAGTGGCGTAGAAGAATTCTCTGGAGGGCCTGCCCTGGATTCTCCATTTGGAATTTTTTATGCATCGAACATTACTCCAGATAAGGAAACCGGAACTGGTTCCTGGACACTATCTGATTTTGAAAGAGCAGTCCGCCAGGGTATATCTCCCCAGAATTATATGTACTATCCATCCATGCCTTACACGGCATATAGTGGTTTAACGGATCAGGATATCGTCGATATGTGGGTGGCCCTACAACGTATTGAGCCAATATCGCGTGAATCAAAACAGCACATCCTACCGTTTCCTTTTAATCAAAGAATATTATTAAAACCCTGGCGACTACTCTATTTTCCAACGTTTCAGAAGCCTGTAGAAGATCGTGGCGAATACCTTGTTAAGCATGTATTGCATTGTAGTGAGTGTCATACACCAAGAAACCTTCTAGGTGCTCAGAAATTATCAAAATTTCTTCAGGGAAATAAAGATCTACCCGATGAAAACTTCGCACCAGATATATCTAAAGACAGTTTACATAATTCGAATTGGTCCAGGGATGATATGGAATTATTGCTATCTATTGGTATGTTGACGGATGGTGACTTTGTTGGCGGGTCAATGACAGAAGTTGTTGATTATGGAACATCACAATTAAGTGCCGATGATCTCTCGGCCATTAGCCAATATTTGATGAAATAATTGATTCAGAATAGATCAAGATTATCTATCCTGAATCCACTAGCTAAATAATTATTTCAGGTTTCGAATAGCTTCTATAGAGTCTCTGATGAGTTTCGGACCTTCATAGATAAACCCAGTATAAATTTGAACCAAATCAGCACCTAGATTTATTTTTTCGACGGCCTGTTCAGCACTACCTATACCACCCACTCCTATGATGGGTAATTTTCCATCCAATGCATATGAGAGTCTTTCCAGTGTGAAATTGGCAATTTCATTGACCGGTTGACCGCTAAGCCCCCCGGCCTCAAGGCTATGTTTTTGGTTTTCTACGCCGTCACGACTAATGGTTGTATTGGTAGCTATAACACCATCAATTTCCATTTGAACCAGAGCATCAGCAACATTATCAATATCTTCTACATCCATATCAGGCGCAATTTTAACCGTTATAGGTTTATAAACACCAAATGCGGTACTTAACTTAATCTGTTCTTTTTTAATTCCTTCCAAGAGTCTTAGTAAAGGGTCTCCAAATTGAAGGTCTCTAAGTCCGGGGGTGTTTGGTGAAGATAAATTAACAGTAATATAACTGGCATGTTGATAAACTTTATTTAGACAGTATACATAGTCATCCAGCGCATTATCGGCAGGCGTATTTTTGTTTTTGCCAATATTAATACCCAATACACCCTTATATTTTGCTTTTATAACCTGGTTAACCAAATAATCTACACCATTGTTATTGAATCCCATTCTATTAATGATTGCTTTTGATTCGGGTAATCTAAATAACCTGGGTTTTGGGTTTCCGGATTGAGCTCGAGGTGTAATGGTACCGACTTCTATAAAGCCAAAACCTAATTCAGATAGTGCATTAATGTAGTCACCATTTTTATCTAAACCAGCCGCTAACCCAACGGCATTGGGAAAGTCTATACCCATAACTCTTTTTGGAGTATTCGAATAATTGGTTTGAGTAAGACGTAATAATCCTAGATTGGATGCAGCACTTAATGCATCCAAAGTTAAGTGATGAGCGGTCTCCGGGGTTAATTTAAAAAGACCTTTTCGAATCAATTCGTACATGAAATTCCTCTACTCAATATTGTAAATACATTCTTTTTATTATGCTGCCATGTCATTATTTGGCAGCTTTACAGAACTCACAACCTGATAACGTTTTTGAATTTATGATCACTATCAAAGGTAACTTTAAACGAACCTTGAATTCCGTCATGTAATATGAACTTATTCATAATATTTGCTGGAAAGCGAACACTACGGCCATCTCGTGCCGTAGCGTGTATAAAGCGTGCTCTACCATCGTATAACTTAACGAGTTCATCTTTATCGATTGAAATATCAACGATTAAAAAGTCTTCATTTTTTCTGACCATATCTCAATACTTAATCTGAAATTGTTGCCTGTGATAGATCCAAAAGTTCTCGTATTGCCACTGAATACATACTAAATTCAGCTTCACCGGCACCTAACACTTCTCTAACCATTCGATGCCAACGCGAGACCAATATTTCATTTTTTTGTAACCAGTCTTTAATGCAGGTATCAAGGTCAATTTTTTCATCTTTAACAATCAGTAACCCCTGGGTAATTCTTCGCTGTTGCCATTCAATATCATCTCGATATGACTCGCGAGCCCTTGCTTGCCAATGACTACCTACTGACAGATTGTTAAGTTGGTTCACAAAATCAACCAGATTTAATGAGTGACCAATAGCGAAATAGGTTCGAGCCGTTTCAATAACATCTTTTTCTATTTGAACCGCTACGGTAATGATGCCCAGGCTGTTATATAGAAACTCTACTGAACTTATCTGATTGGCGAGATCTTCTGGTACGCCTGCTGAAACTAATTCATCACATGAGGCTTGCCAGCTTTCTTGAGCATCACCCAACAAAAGGTCTGGAAACTGAGTAGAAAGTTTCTTAAAAGAACCTTGGTATTGTGCAATCAGTGATTCTACATTAAGACCTAAACGATTATTTTTTACTAACCAACGGGAAGCCCTTCTAACCGCCCGATTTAAACGTAGCATCATGCTCATTTGAATGTTTGAACTTAATTTGTAATCCAGTGATTCAATTTTTCTGGTAATACCATGTAAATCGAACAGTTCACGAGAAACCAAATAAGCTTTAGCAATTTCATCGGTAGATGCACCTGTAGATTCTTGTAATCTATGCAAGAATGTAATACCCATATGATTAAACAGATCGTTAGCAACCTGTGTGGCGACGATCTCATTTCTTAATCGGTGTCCATCTATTGCTTTACTAAACTCGTTTACAAGTACATCAGGAAATGCATTTTCTACTTCGCGACCCACCCATGAATCGTTTCCTATTTCTAAGCTGATTAATTGCTCTTTTAAATCACCTTTTACATAGCTGATCAGTACAGATAGCTCAGGGGCAGTTAACACGTCTCCATTTGCTTTACGTTCAGAAATTTCATCATCAGTGGGTAAGAATTCCAATTGACGATTTAATTTGCCAGAGGTTTCGAACTGACACATTAAACGTCGATATTCTTCAACTCTAGAGCTACATTCTGACATAGAAAGGCTAATAGCCTGTGCCTGTCTATAGTTATTAGTCAATACCTTTTCACTGATATCGTCCGTCATTTTTAATAGCCAGTTATTTCGCTGCTTGTTAGTTAAGTCCCCTGAAGTGACTAACCCATCAAGTAAAATTTTAATATTTACCTCATGGTCGGAGCAGTCAACACCACCGGCATTATCAATAAAGTCTGTGAACAGACGGCCACCGTTTTTAGCAAATTCAACACGTCCCAGCTGAGTCATTCCAAGGTTACCGCCCTCTCCAACTACTCGGGCATTTAGTTCAGAACCATTGATTCGGATAGCGTCATTTGCTTTATCTCCAACATCGGCATGAGATTCTGACTTGGCTTTTACATAGGTACCAATACCACCATTCCAGACAAGATCAACATCAGCTCTTAATAGTCTTTCTATTAACTCATTGGGGTTCAAACGTGACTCTTTGATATTGAATCGTTTTTTCATTTCTGCAGAAATGGCAACAGATTTGGCTGACCTTGAAAATACACCGCCACCCTTAGATATGAGATCAGAATTAAAGTCCGCCCATGTAGAACGGGGCAATTCAAACAGACGTTGACGTTCAGCAAAAGATTCCGCAGCTGATGGCTTTGGATCGACAAAGATATGCATGTGGTTAAAAGCAGCCACTAGTTCAGCTGTTTTTGAACGAAGTAGGCCGTTACCAAAAACATCTCCTCCCATATCACCAATACCTACAACAGTGAATGGTTCTTCCTGTACATTGATACCTAGCTCTCTAAAGTGTCTTTGAACGCTGACCCATGCTCCTTTGGCAGTAATACCCATTTTTTTGTGGTCATAGCCATTTGAGCCACCTGAAGCAAATGCATCTCCTAGCCAGTGACCATAACTAATGGCTACTTCATTGGCTATATCTGAAAACGTCGCTGTTCCTTTATCTGCTGCTACAACAAGGTAGGGGTCATCTTCATCATAGCGAACGACTTCATTTGGAGGCACAACATCACCATTAACCAGATTGTCAGTAATATCCAACAATCCTTTAATGAATAATTTGTAACACTCAATGCCATTGGCCATAAGCCATTCACGGTCTGCGTCCGCTGGCACCTGTTTCGCAACAAATCCTCCTTTAGCCCCTACAGGTACAATAACTGCGTTTTTAACTTGTTGCGCTTTAACCAATCCCAAAACTTCGGTTCTGAAATCTTCTATACGATCCGACCAACGTAAACCACCACGTGCAACCTTACCACCCCGTAAATGAACACCTTCAACCTTGGGAGAGTAAACGAAAATCTCATACATTGGTTTTGGCAATGGCATGTCATTTATTAAAGAAGGATTAAACTTGAAGCTCATATATTCTTTAGCTAAGCCATCTTTATCCATCTGGTAAAAATTGGTGCGCAGGGTTGCAGAGATAAGCTCTAAATACTTCCGTATTATCTTATCTTCGCTAAGGTTGTTGATTCCATCCAGTAGCTCATCAAGTTGCCTGCCATGCTCCAAAAAGGCTTGTTCTTTCTTTTCTGTATACTTTTCATTAAACCGATAAGCGAACAACCAAGACAAAATATCGGCAGCTTGCTCATGTTTAATTAAAGTTTCAGCAATGAATTCTGGGCTGAAGCTAAAACCAATTTGTTTCATATATTTGGCATAGGATCTAAACATAGCAACTTCTCGCCAGGTTAGCCCTGCTCTTAATACCAAACGGTTGAAATGATCATTTTCAGCTTTGCCATACCAGATATTGATAAATGCATCATTGAAATAGTCACGAATTTTATTGGGATCCAGGCTTGGATCATCTTCATACAACAAGCTGAAATCATATATATAACAACGATTAACGGAATCCAGCTTAATCTTAAAGGGTAATTCATCAATAACTTTAAGTCCTAAATTTTCCAATACAGGAATTAAATCAGATAATAAAAGGGCTTCATTTTGATGAAATAGCTTTAATTTTAATACCCTGCCCTGAGGTTCCTGGTTTTGATAAAAATTTAATTCCATTGACGATGTATCATTATCATATAACGATTGCATACGCTGAATATCGGCAACAGCTACTCGTGGGCTGTAGTGATCTCGATAACCTGCTGGAAACGATTTTTCATACTGATTATATAAATCTACGCCCCTTTCTTCTCCTAATGCTTCATTAAGAGAATCTTTAAGTTCGTCTGTCCACTGCCTGGCAATATTGATAGCTTTATTTTCGAGCAATGACTCATCGATATCTTCTTTCAACGGAGTTTTTAATCTAAACACGAAACGTGTTCTCGCTAATGCTGATTCACTGAAATAAGTTGTAAAATCCCAACCCTCAACATCAAAATAATTGATCAACATCTCACGAACATTTTCACGTAATCGTGTGTTATAAATATCTTTCGGTATGAATAAAATAGCTGAAACAAAAAGCCCATAGGGATCTTTACGGAAAAATAAACGGATTTGCCGCCTTTCTTGAATCGCAAGGATTTGAGCTGATACGCTCAATAATTGATCGGATGTGGCCTGGATAAGTTCATCACGAGGAAAACCAAACAATATTTGAGTTAGCTCTTTATGATTATGAGAGCCAGGTGTGAACCCGGATTTGGTAATAGCCTTTTCTATTTTTCGACGAACAACAGGAACATTTTGTGGGCTGTTGTTATATACCGATGAAGTAAATAATCCAAGGAACCGCCTTCCACCTATCACTTCTCCCTTATCATTGAAATTTTTAATTAGAATATAGTCACTGTAAGCTTGGCGATGTACGGTTGATTTACGACCAGATTTGTGGAAGTTAATTAGGCGTGGCTCAAAAACAGAGTGTTCTGCCTTACGATCCTGTTGACTGATCTTTTCAGTACGGGCCTTTTTACGTTTCTTAAACAAGCCTAACGCACTATTCTTTACCTGTCTTACTTCATCATTTACGATTTCATATTCATCATAGGCTAAAAATGTAAAATGGTTAGCACCCAACCATTTCATAAAGACACGTACTTCGTCTACCGTTTCAGTTTCTATTCCAACTGGAGGCTCTTTACCAAGCTCATCTATCACATCAGTAGATTTCTGCAAAATATTTTTATAATCAGAAACCGTGAGCATAACATCTGCTAAAACATCATTAAGTTCAGCTTTAATTTTATTTAAATCATTTTCATCCGTTTCTCTATCAATTTCAAAATAAACTAATAACTCACGTGAGGTTCCTTCATCGGTTAATGATTGAAGGTCACCATTTTTGTCCCGAACAGTTGCAAACTCACCATGCATTATTGTATGTACATTATAGCCCAGTCGTGATACTGCCAATCGAACTGAATCCAATACAAAAGGAATTTCTGGAGTGAGGATTGTTATAATGGTATGGGTAGATTGCCATTCATGCTGTTCAATATCAGGATTATAAACACTGATCACCGGTTTTTTTTGATTCCAATTCTGAATATGCTGCCATAATGATACAGACAATCCTGCCAAGTCAGATTCGGAATAACCTTGAAGATCAGATAGAGATACATGATCAAATGTTTTTTGTATGAGCAACGATAACAGTGGTTCGGACTTAACAGGAAATTGAGGACTTAAACGTGCTTTTAATGTATCCAATAAGTCTTGTCGTGCAACACTTAAATCGATGGTCATAACTACCTCGTAGATTATTGTTTTTCAAAAAATATAATTGTTAGTCATTTATGGTGGCACTGGATTAAAAATATATCACCATCAATTACTTACATTAAGTTGTACTTTGTATTTTGTTACAATTATAGACAAGTTGATAGGGTTAAAGGTCACAAAACAAAAGCAAATGTCGCATTTATTATAACTTAAAAATAACTATTAATTTTTACGCCATAGAATCAGGATAAGCCTTGATATGAAACCTAGCAATTATATAAAATTACAAAAAAAACCCGGGTAACCCAGGTTAAGTTTTTATCAGAGGAAACTTACGTACAGGGAAAACAACACTAACGATATCGAAATAATTTAGATGTAGTTTATGCCCTAATAAAATAATAGTCGGTTTTTATTAATTCCGCACATTTTGATTGGAATAAATAGATTTAATCCTGATCTTTTGCTCAAAAAATACAAATGATGGATACATGGAAAATCAGAAATAAACTTAAATAAAAAACGAGGGTTGTAAAAGGCTATATAATGGTGGGTTATTAAGAATTTTTGACAAAAAAAAGGGCTAGCACATCGGCTACCCCCTTTTACAAATTCTTTTATATCGAGCGACTTAAAGTGGCTGGATATTCTCTGCTTGAGGACCTTTCTGACCCTGTGTAACAGTGAACTGAACTTTCTGGCCTTCTGCTAGCGTTTTGAAACCATCAGCCTGGATTGCTGAAAAGTGAGCAAATACGTCAGGACCATTTTCTTGCTCAATGAAACCAAAACCTTTAGCTTCGTTGAACCATTTAACAGTACCAGTAGTTGTATCAGACATTTTAACTTCCTATATATTCAAAAAAATCGAGATCCTTACTGAGTAAGGTGGTTTAGTTTGAAAAGTGTTGCCAATTTTTATGAACAAAAGGACGAGCACCAAACGGATATCGTGTTGAACCATAAATTAAGACTACATTCCGAACTGGTTATATCTTAATCCTCTTTTTACCTTTGTCAAATAATTATTCTTTAATTACTAAAATTAACCACACAAACCTAAATGTTATGAATAAATAGCTAAAGATATATAAATAGTATTAATGTTTAACCAGGAGGTATCCATGTTTTACTAAATTTAGAATAATCAAAATTAAAACGTCTTCTATCTCATCAGCATCAATTGGCATAGTGATTCACAAAAAGACAACGAAAAACATTTATCATAGAATTTAACATGAGAAGCAGCAGCCTTGGTGCTAGATAAAGGCTACTGACTTTTTAGGCATGTCGTTCACTGGCTATGGATGAATCTGATAGATAACCATTCAATTTACCTTTCACTCTTCACCCAAGGCTGAATTTATAAGGCCGTGTCAATCACCTCTTTACTCAACTACAGTGACACAGTAATCAATCGAGAAGGATAAATCGCCTCGGTAGCCCCAATAATTAGGAGGTGGAGTGCTAGACCTCTTGGTGTAACAACCACTCAGCCCAGGTGTTGCTCTAAAAGTAGCAGAAAACCATGTAGCCTCATCATCATATTGCCAAGACGGCCAACGAGACCAATTCACACTGGTACCATCGTCATCGTCGACCACTGAACCCCGTGTGGTAACATAAGCATACCTGGTTACTTTTTTACTATGACGATAATTTAGGTTGATCACCTTATCACTACCGGCATCATGATCACGCCCGGTAAATCGCTTGTCCAAAACATAAAACCGCCAATCTAATTCACCCGTACCATAGGGGTCGCTGTCATTATGAATACGTAGTTTGGTCAAGGTGACGGTAACCGTGACCTGGGTATCGACTATAATACTGTCGGAAACTGGCGTGCTGACATTACCATTAGAATCGACAACCCGAACCCAAATGGTTTGGCTTCCTTCTGATAGATACCACGTATCATTTAGTTCAATTGAACTTGTCATGTCACCAACTTCAACAGAATTGATCCTCCCCCAGGACCTGCCATCGTTCGAGCTTATTTGATAAGTGATGGAGCCATTCTCTTTTGTGTTATCGACCACACTGAAGCTTAGCGATACTTGACTATAAAAAGACTTATCGACACCATTGTTTATCAATACAGAATTTATCACTGGTGGTGTGACATCAATAATTCCAATCAGGTCGGAAGGGGTTGAAATCACATCGAATGACGTGACCAGCTGTGTTTCCTTCACCGGGTCAGCAAACTGAATAACCGGTGTTGATACGCCGTTGACAAAAATGATGTCGCCACCACCAATGAAAGCGGTATTAGCGTTGGTTTGGCTCAGTTGGGCAACACCATTAAAACCGACGAATAGGTCTCCATTATTGTCGAGAGCCTCA
>Ga0224506_10002485_pt1 | contig 12514 bp, 16 predicted proteins | sample SF_Jan12_sed_USG_2_FD_169108 | JGI IMG/M metagenome (GOLD analysis project Ga0224506, IMG submission 169108) | Sediment microbial communities from San Francisco Bay, California, United States - SF_Jan12_sed_USGS_8_1 | ecosystem: Environmental > Aquatic > Marine > Sediment | place: USA...
TTCTCCGAATTATTGGTAGTTATTAAGCAGCAAATTTATCAATTTGCATTGTACAATCATAAACAGGGTGACGAATTGCTTGATATGACATATTAATTATTACATCAGAATCAACGCCTCCGGCGACAACTTCACCTGTGCTATACTTAACTCTGTGTAATGTTATGATATAAGTATTACCATCAGAGTCAGTAAGATTAAATGAAACACTTGTTTCAGTATTGTTTAAGTATTTGTTATACAAAGAAGCATCTTCAAAATAAGCAGACAACTCACCTGTAATATTCATTCGACCTAAACCAATAGCTACATTACCAAGATAGCCAATACCAGTTTGAGGCCGCAATCCAGCATCTACATTAATAGATAAGTTCTGCAGGAATGTTCCCGTGATCGGTGCTCCACCTTCCATAATGCTTCCAAGATTAGAAACAGCATTCATAACATCAGTAGTTGTAGAATCAGATGGAGCACCTGTTCCAACAGATGTAACATCAATGGCAGAATCTTTGCCCATGAAATTAAATGAACCTGTTAATATTTCATTAACAGCCATGCTCATTTCCATAGAACCAACCATCATACCAGTAAAGCTAATGTATTGGGTTATATCCGAAAAGAATTTTTCAAGAGTCCAACTATGCTGGGTTACGCCGTTGCGTAGCATCGACCCTTTAATAGTAGCAACAGACTCTATAGTCTCCCCAGTAGTAATACTAGCCACCGTTAGAACTTGTCCCGTTACGTCTGACGCTAGGTGATATCCATCGTCCGTAGTAGACCCAGTCAGCTTAAACCACTGGCCTGAAACAATATTGTGAACAACAGCAGAACCAAGCGTAACGGTATTTCCAACATCATCAAGAACAAAATCCAAATTACCAGCAGTAGTACCGGCAGTGATAATTCCATCATCATCGTCGCCAGAATCCAAGTTAGCAAACAATCCACCTAGAGCACCTTCCATATACTCATCATAAGTTCCATAAGACAATTCAAAGTTAACAGGCCCAGTTGCTTCAGCGCCTGTTTGAATCAAATCAGTAATTTGACGGTCTGAACGAATTTCATTTGATGAAGATGTCGTAATATTAAAACCAAGACCTTCGCCTGTAAAACGCATAGACTTCATAGCAGAAGCAGGAGTTACACCCCATTGCGCTTCTTTCAATGAATATAATTTTGATAAACTAGAATCAGCCATTTTTCAATCTCCTATCTATCCCAATAATAGGGAGTGGTTACATTTAATTGATACCAACCTTCGCTTTCACCAACTCTGTCGATGGAAGATGCACGACAATTGATACCATCAAATGTAGCACCGTTAAAAATACTTACAATACTTTCAGCAATATCATTACCCTCTTTGGTTCCACCACCGAGCTTTGTAAAAACTTGTATAGATATTATGCCAGGGTTTCTATATAAATTAGTAGAACCCAAACCAGCAACGCTGCTATCTGCTTCTTGGATAGTTGCTCTTATCCATGCTGCTCCAGAAACAGGATCAAATTCTTTATTTTCATAAGCAATACCAGTGTCTGTATAATTTGCCGCTAGTCTAGCAAAAACCTTTTCTCTTATTAAATCAAAGCTCATGAGTATTTAACCCTAACTTCTTCAAGAGAACGAGACAGCATTGCCCTTGGTGCATTTGTCGCGCTACCAAATTCAACAAATACAGCATACTTAACAGGATTGTTCATGAATACAGTATCGCCTAATTTCAATCCTGATATATTGCTATTAGCAATCTTTCTATTTCCGGCAGAGCTAACCTTGCCCTTTTTATTCACCTTTCCTCTTACTTCTTTAACAGGAGCATTCAAACCAAGATTCCAATTAGCTCTCAACAAACCAGTATCAACTGGATTCTTTTTAACCGTGAAGCGCAGGAGGTCAAACGACACCCTTTTGTGAAGCTTGATGGTATCTTCTTCAACAGACTTAATAAACTTCCTTAAATTTTTTCCAAAAGACATTATTTTTGAAGCTCCAATAACAGCACCCAAGTAACCGGCTCTGGCAAAGGGTCACCAGGCTTGATTCCAAGTATAACGTATGTCCTAGCATTTACTCCATTTTGATATATGTAATCATCAGTCTTTGGAGGGACAGGCAAATCTTCCGACAGCATCAAAGCAGTTCTTTTTCCACTTAAGAAATCGTCAACAGTATTCCTTTTGCTTCCATCTAAAGAAGCAGTATCAAACATTAATTTAATTTCAGTATCAACTATTACTTCTGCTTGTTTGTCCAACACAGGGTCATATGCGCCTTGGGTTTTGGTTCTATAATTAACCAGAGCAACCGCATCTCCTGCTGCTTTGAAAGCAACCCTTGCCGCTTTCTTTGCTACTGCTTGTATTCCCATTAAGACCTACCTACAGACATAGAATATTTGCTTGTTTGCATCCAAGGACGAATCGCAGATAAAATATATTGTGGAATCAAATCAGGCCTATCATTAGGATTGATCTCCAAATTAATACTTCCTAATTTTATTTTGCTAAAACCTTCTGTTCCAGCATCATTCATTCTATCTCCAACACCTAAGTGGTAAGTAAGCTCCGCTGTAGCAAGCAACAACCACTCGGGCAATAAATCTTCATCTTGAGCACGACCATCTAAATCATAAATGCCAGTACGAGGCCATGGCAATGCTTGCTCTTCTGTAGTCGGCGCACCAACCCATTTAAAATGACTCAATATTCTTGTAGCCCAAAGTATAGCAGCTTTCTTGATATCATCGTCTGTAATCTTATCCCACTCATCGTGAGATGGATGCTGATGTATGTAAACTTCAGCAGCGGCCAAATCCAAATATGAATTGGATGATACACCTTTGAGAGTAGCATCTAAAGCAATTACAGAAATAGCCATAATATAATCCTTTTAATTAACGGCCTCAATTAAGAGGCCATTGATTTATTTTTTGTTTGTATCAACAAGCAATCGTTTGGTTGCTCGATCAAAAACCTTACCATCTTGGAAGAAATGCTTCAATCCATCTGTATGGATAACCATTCCAAATTCTTTCTTTTCATCCATCAATTCGACGTCATTGCCGTCTTCATCCTTTTCAGGTTCTGGATCAGTAGGCTTTTCATAACCAAGAGCTTCAAGAATGTCTTCATTTGGCTCTTCTTTTTCCAATTCAAATCCAAGCAAAGTCTTTTTGCTTTCATCATTTAGCTTTTCAGACTTAATTGCTTCCAGAATTTCTTCTGGCTCTTTACGAGATAATGTTTTCAAATTCATTTCATTCTCCGAATGTTTTATTAATTAAAGAAAGGGGCAGAACAACTGCCCCGTTCATTTTAGCTATTTATGTAAACTTCAAACCCACCGATTGATTTTGTAGTACCAACAGTAGTTGTTGAAGCACGAACCCAGCGCTTTGTAGTACGAGCCATCTTACTGTCGCTTGTAATTGCATTAGTAAGAGTTGTCATATTAACCAAAGTAACTGGAGTTGTAAATGCTTCATCATCCGATTCTTGAATCACTACAGCAGCAGTATTATCAGCATTACCTAAAGCACCACGATAAATTGATGTGATATCCAATTCAACGTTTTCACCAATGTCAATCGCAGAGCCTACTTCATCAGCAGTAGCATCAGAAGATGCAATCAATACTGAATTAGCATCATAGCCCTGACGTTGACGGTTTAAATAATCAGACATTTTCTTAATCCTCCAAAAAGATTAAATTATACGATTGCTAAATCAGAAATTAAGCAACAGCGTTAAGTATTCCGTGAAGGCGCGCAGCGCAATCAGGAGCAGCCAAAACAATGCTCATATCCCATTCAACACGAGTACGAAGTGCTGGCTTAGATTCCATTTCACCTAAGTCATTAACAATCATACCACCAGAGTTTTGAAGACCAAAGAAATCTTGCTCGGCATCGGCACTACCCATACGTACAGCATAGATAGAAGTGGTATCAAACGTAGCGTCACCTGGGTCTTCATCGAAGCCAAGAATTTCTACATTCGCCGCATCTTTACCAATGTTCAAAATAGGAACGCCAGCATACATAGTAACTTGACGACCAAAGAAATCAACACCAGTAGAAATTTGCGAATCACCACGTAACAACTTAGTCATAAGTTGCTGACCACCTTCACCTACATAAATCGCATTAGCACCAGGAACAGCAGATAACAAGTCATCAATCATATCCTGTGTCAAAGCAGCTCCACCTGCTCCTGCTAAGATTTTTTGAGAACCAATAAGACGACGATTCAGACCATCAAATTCACGAGGGTCAGTAACGCTACTACCGTCAATTACTGATTTATTCAAAGCGCGAGATAATGCTTTGATTTTCAACGCTTCGTGAGCAGAGCGAACTTTGCCACCACGAGAACGAATAATGTGAGTATCAACATCTAACTCACCACCAGCAATCTTCAAAGACTCAACTTGAGGATTGATTACACCAGTAGATGGAGTATAGCTTTCGTTAACGCCACGGAAAGCAACACCAGGCAAAGCACCTTCCATATTATAGGTATAGGCATTACCATCTAAGTTTAAGAAATCAAGACGTTCAAGGATTGGAGAGTTCTGAGCGAACACTTCAATTACACCTGCACGTAATTGATCATTTGCGAGTTTACTTGCTTCTTCTAATAACAGTGCCATTATAATAGTCCTCCATAATAAAGCACAAAAAATTAAATGATGTTAGCTACTTTCTCTTGCATTTTGCATACGACTAACACCAAAGGCTTTTGTATCAGCAGCACCGCCACTTTTTGTTTGGGTTTGTTGTTGAGACGAAGAACCTGTAGATGGTTTGAACCAATGAGGTGAATCGTCAGCTCTCTCTGAAAGCCACTCTCCCATAGTTTGCGGTGTTTCGCCATCTTTACCATAGACAACTTCTTCACCATTATAAGGAATTGCATTTCCATCTTTTACCTTGAAGACAGTACGTCCACGCAAGATAACATCCGGTAGTGCAGATTCCTGTATTCCTGCTTTAATAGCCTCTTGAGAAAGGCTATTGTCAATTACCAATTTTGATAATTGCTTATCACTTTCAGTAAGTTTTTCATTCAGCTCACCGACAGTCTTTTCATTATCTTCACGCATCTTAGCAATACGCTTGTTTACTTCTTTATCTACAAGCTCTGCTTTTTCTTCGTCTGAAAGACCGCTTCCATTAGCATTAGCATTTGCTTCTGCCTTTTTGCGCAACTCTTCCAAACCTTCAACAGTCAAGTCGCCAAATTCTTTTAATACTTTTTCAACTGAAGATTTTTCTTCCAACAGCTTAATGTTATTTTCACGAAATTCATCCAGTCGTGCTTTAGCAACCATCCCATCAACTTGAGCATAATAGACACCGTCTTTTAATTCATACAATGCTTGTAGAGCTTCAGATAGCTCATCAAATTGATCTTTTGTTAGTTTGTGTTTCAATTTCATTTTTATTGACCTCCGGTCAGGTTATTTTTAAAGTATAATCTCTCTAACGAAGTTAGAGAGATTACTATAGTTTGTATTAAAAGTAAAGTGTTTTAGACTTTGCTTTTCATTTTCCATATTTTTTTTCAAGTTCAGCAACAGTTAATGGTCTGTTGTTAAAATTGACCATGTCTCTTGTAGTCAATTTATTTTCTTTCCACAATGCTCTTTTCTTTTCTCCAAGAACATCTATTTGTGTTTGTTTGTTTTGCTTTACTAACCAATCATTATATGACTTGTTAGCAGGTATATCTCCATCTTTGCTAAATCGTTTACTGTCAAGCTTTTTCTGTTTCTTCTTAGGAAATTGCTTGAACTCTTTTAGAGTTGGTATTTGCGTAGAGCGACAAGCCCAGTGAGCTGTTGCGCCAGGCCATTTGTATTTATGCCCAACAGGTTTATAATTCAAATCCCAAACAAGACCATCAAGAGCGCGACATATAGGAGTAGTCCGAGAGTCCAGAGCAGCAACCCATTCAATACCTTCTATGACGTCATCATTTTCTTCAAACACTCTAAGCCGTGCTTGGTTTGAGGTATTGATTACAGAAGTCCGTGCTAATGATTCGGCGTGCCTTGTCAATGTATTCATTATGCCGCCAACATATTGCCCAGTGGCAGAATTATAAGTGCCGCGTATTCTGCGAACCATATCGCCAACAGATTCACCTTTGAGCATAGCATCTCTCATCTCATTGGCAAATCTGAAGCTAGCATTACCTGCTTGCCTTGACCACCACTCGCTACTCTTTGCGCCTTGTATTAGTGTTCCTCTGGCAATTTCGTCAATAGTGCTTTGAGATATTTTATTAGACAGTATAGCATACCCAGAAGGAACATTAACAGAAGCAATAGTACCAGAAGCAGTTGTAACAGCAATGCCTTTAACATCTTCATTGACAACTCTCCTTATTGCTTTGTACGATTCCTTTATTAATTCTCTGGTACTATCTAATAGCTTAGATAGTTTTGCTTGCCTTGTACTTGCCCTGGCAGACTCTGTAGGATCAAATTCATTGATAGCAGCAACAAGACCTTTCTCAAGAGCTTTCATCTCTTTCAAAACTCTTTTGCGAGTACCGGCCTCAGCACGATTAATATCAACCGATAAGGCTAACAGCCTGTCAAATATGTCTTGTTCTAAACTTGCCATTACTAATTCCTTAGATTAATCATTTACCTTACATGGAGAAGGATTGCTTTTGAATCGAACAACCTTTATCGTTTCCATTCCTTCTATAATAGCTTTCATCAATCTGTGTCTTCCATCCATTATCTCGCCATCTTCATCAAGAATTATTGGATACGACAAATCAGCGTTCTGTATAGCAACTACATGCCCTGTAAGCTCACGCAGAGTAAGATCACTATATTTGTAATACATATTGATATGATCTAGTGGTACCTCCATGACTTCCAATTCTTTTGAAAGCTCAAACAGCCTTGGAACACTCCACTCATGATTCCCAAGCTGAGCCATTTGCTCTTTAGGAACACAAAAACTTTTTACAATACTCATTCTTCATCTCCCAAGTCAATACCATCACCGCCAAGACTAGGCTTCTGAACAACAATTCTGTCAATCTCTTCTTCAACAGTAATTCCATCTTCAATCACTTCTCCTTTCTTAAGATTGAATAAGAAAGTTTCTTGAGATATGCTTCCATTCTGTAATGCTCCTAACAAAGCTGTTATAAGCTGAGGATCAATAGTTGAATCCAACATATCTTTATTTATCTCAACAGATATTTCTCCAGATATGTTTTCCCAATCGGCAATATCCTGTAATGCTTTAGTCATAGCATCTTCGACAGCAGTAGCAATAGACACCATAACGCTTGAATCGCCTGATTTATTTATCTTGGCAGTTTCAGCCGCTTCAGCCGCCATCTTTTGATTCTGTAATAGTCTTGCGCCTAATAGAGCCATCATATCAGATTTTTCTTTAGCAGCATTTTCAAGATATGTTAAACCAGCACCAGTGAATTCCATATAGCCAGCAGTAGCATCTCTTGGAAGAGACAATATGTTTTCTGAACCTATTATAAATTCTGGCTTAGGCGGAGCACCTTCTGTTTCTGGAGCTTTCACACCGGCAAAGTCATCCATATCAACACCAGTAACATATGGAGTAGGCAATCCCGTGAAGTGTCGGCCATGTTCCAAATCAGCATATGTTCTGTAATGAGATAAGTTTACATTTACCATTCCGAGCAACGGTGGATTTACAATTGCTTCAGAAGCACCTAATGGATTTATAAATGTTTGAGGTATTTTCTTTAATGGAGTGCCACGTTTGCTTGGAGCAATCTCCTCAGATTTCCATTCATCCTTTTTATCAGTAGGCTTCCACAATCTAACCTTATAGATTCCATCTTCAAGATAAAATTCACGATAGTTTAATCTCACTACAATTTTGTATACATCATCTTTATCTCGCAGGCTTTCTGTTTCTTCAACAACAAGTAAACTAAGATGTCCATCTGCATTGTAGTCCCAGTTAACTACTCTCTCAGCAGAACAACCAACTAGATATGGAAGACCAACTCCTGTATCTGATCTATCTACATGAATGCTGTATCGACCTTTTAATGTCACTTCAGCAATGGCATTGTTTATAAAGCTGTATATATTTATTCCAGTTCCTGTCACATCACTTAACAATGGTTCCATTTTAGGTGGAACTTTGATAATAGGCAACTTACGAGACACCATTCCAGTCAACCCTTCAACTGTACGAGTTGTTGCTCCATAAAACATAGCTCTCTGCTTGTATGCTAAGTATTTTGGATCACTAGAGCTTTTCATACTTGTTAATAATGGAAGGTAGACTACACCGCGTTGTTTGACAGCATCTTCTCCGTCATTACAATCACTACACTTTGACCATTTTTCTTTCATCGCTGTATAAGTTGGATGTTCTGAATTTATTGGCATGATATTCTCCTATGCACCAAGTAGTTGTATTTTCCCAGCAGATTTTTTTCTTATTGGGAAACGATAATGAATGAAGTAGCCACCGGCATCTAATGGGTGATCCAATCCAGTAGACTTATCAGGAACACCATTTGAAGTATATATCTGTTGCTCTAATGCTTCTGTGTATTGAGGACAGGTTCTTGTATTCACTCTATAAAACTCTTTTTCAAAAGCATTATTAACAGAAGCAACTCTATTCTTAACTCTTGGATTTGAATCATTTGCTTTGACAGTAAACTTAGCATCTTTAAGCATTTGTATATCAGATTCAGTAGCTCCAGTTGAGCTAGGATTTTTGCCTGAGGCATCGGGATACACAGTTACATTATTTTCTGGATATAATTGTTTTATAGCGTTTATAATGTCTGGTGTATCCCGATAATTTATAAGTTCATTTACAGCGCACACTTCTCCATTTCTTACTATGTGTACAATGGCTGCCATATGGCGTACATTAAAATCCATACCAATATGGATAGGCTCACGCGGCTTGGCAATATAAAAAGTATCATGTTGGTCTCTATCAAATGCATAGTAGACACTACCTTCAGTAAGATTAACAAACTGCCCATTAAGATAAGCCTCAATCAATTGAGAAGGATACTGGGCTTTCAGGTCGTCAATATAATCAACAGGCAAATTCTTTTGATTTGAATAAGTAGACATTTGGATAAGTCTTGAGTTTGGCAGCTTATCCTTTACAAAGTAATTGTATGTTGCTTTGAAACCTTCTGGAGTTGTTGTTATGTATAGTTGGTTTCTGCGACCTGTTGGATTATCTTGCCTTAGACGTGCGCTTGTTTTTCTGAATACTTCTTTTGCCTTTTCCATAGCAAGAATGTCAAATTCATCCAATACAGCATCGGCGCATTCCCAACCAACAATACGTTCAGGACGTTCCATAGTACGGCAGAATATTTTACCAAGTCCACCTAGATAAACAATATGCTCACCTTTATTAATATGATATGGTATGCCCATTTTAGGCATAGCCTTTTCAATGGCAGGATAAAAGATGTCACGTATTAATGGATATGATGGAGCAAGATAAGCCTGATCAATTTGACCATTGGCCTCCATCATGTTTTGAAGTATCCGTGAAAGTCCAGCATGCGTTTTGCCTGAGCCAAATCCAGCAACGGCAGCTACATACTTTGCTTCCTTTTCTGTTAAGAAGTCATGTTGTGGTTTTGAAAAGCCAAACCTAACTTCTTCTATTAAATCTCCCATACCTCGATGTAAACCTCACCCATAGCATATTTTGGTAATTTAACCACGCGTAGGTCACCGACCTGAGAATCATCCTTCCAAAAACCGGCATGTGTCAACGAATCAAGTATTGCTTTATTATAATTATCAGCGTCAAAAATTCCATTCATTGGCGGTGCAAGTTTTATTAACATTCCAACTTCTGTTTCAATCCCATAAGCCATATCATATCTATCAATAAGCTCAATTACTTTATCTCTATATATACGACCAGCTTTTGAACGAATCATCTTGCCATGTATACAGCGATAATATTTCCCAAGCGTTGGAGGCCAAGGCAATCTGAATTCAATCATGGTCTTCAACCGGCTTTGTATGCCAAACTATTCCTGATATGACTTGTAATTTGCCGCAAACCTTACAATCAAACACTTGCTCAATCTCTTGTTTACAATACATTACATGAGTTATGTTTTCAGGTTTTGTATATTTCTTTAAATCAACTACTTGGCTCATTCTTGTAGCTCAAATATTATTTTCTTGGCTACGCCTTTTGCTGCTTCAACATCGCCTGTTTTTAAATCATAGCATAATTTAGCAGCGTCAAGTTTAGTGTTAGCTGCGACAAGATTTTCATCCATCATAGCTCCAACTTTGTCAAATATAATTCCAGTCACTTCCATTTCAGTTAAGTCATGTATCCTTTTCATAACAGCAATCTGTTCTTCATCAAGTTCTGTTTCGAGCCAAGCACCAAATACTGTCATTGCGCTTTCATAATCTCCCATTGCTGAAATCTTTTGAAAGTCCCTTAATGCTTCGCCAAGGTCTAGTGGTATTGGCAACCGTGACATTATGTCGGCTTTTGTCGCCAGCATCTTAGCAGTTTTAGTAGGAAAGAAACTCAAAATTTCCATCTCCATTTAATTTTCAAAAAGTATAATAAAATCATTTACAAAAATCTACCAGTATATAAAAAATAAAAAAATAAAAAAAAATAAAAATGTAATTTTTTTTTCTAAGTCGTTGATTCTTCTTTCCTTTCTCTTATATATACCTAAAAAAATAATAAAATAAAATAATAGAGAAGGGGTGGAGAGGGGTCGAAAATTTTATTTTTTTATTTTTTTACTTTTTACACCCTTTTCCCTTTTAAAATCAATGAGTTACCAAAAAAAATTTTTTTTTATTTTAATAAAAATATTTATTTTATTTTCCGCTAAGTTATTGATTTATATAATAAAACAGTAAAATCATCAGTTTTTGACGATAAATGACAATTTGACAAAAAATAACAAAAATGACAATTTCATTACATTACATAACAAGATTTTTTACTGCCTTTTGCTTCAACTTTCTTTAATTCCAATCCGTTGACATGTATCCAGTTATTTATTGCTCTGTTGATAACTTCAGGATTCATGTATTTTGGATTTTTGGCAAAGAACTTATGGGCTTTGATTCTACTGTGAAAATGAGTAGCGACAATTCCGCCTCTATCGTGCCAAGGCTGATAGGTATGACTAACCTTTTTAACACATCTTTCCCAAACTTCATTAATTGCATTAGTTTCACTAGTTGCTTGAGAAGTATTCAAAACATCTTCAAACAGGAACCTGCGCATCTTTAGTTGATATTCCATCAAAGGCAAAACATATTGCTCGAATTCAGTACCATCAATTTCAATTATTACTTCACCAATCTTCTTTATGACATATTTGCTAATGTCTTCGCCTTTATACATTTTCCATAAAACAGAAAAAGCTGCTATTTCAGATACTTGTTTTTCTGCGCTGCCTATAATACGCTTAAGAAACTTATATTCATCTCTTGTTACTTTGTTTCCATTTACTAATGGCAATAATGTCTCGGTTTCAAATCTATTTATTATTTCACCTTTCTTTGACGTTATCACCTTTATCTGATTGCCTTTATTTACATAAACAAATTTGAACAAGAATCTAATAAATTCCATATAATCTTCAGGAACAACAATTTCTTTATTTGACAACTCTGTACTTGCTACTTCTGGTCTATCTATGTTATCGGCATAATAATCAATCCTGTTGCCTAGGCCAATATCAATCATTCGCTGAGTCAAATTTCTTTCTATTGCTTCTGTTTGTTGTAAACGTAACATTGTATAGTTTGGATTAGGAATGTCTTCATATCTTTTGCCGCCTACAACCTTTCCGCTTATATTATGTCCATCCCATGCATTAATCTCAATACGCATAACACCTTCGGTATGTGGATTATCTGCATTTGCTACCATGTCCCAATGCCCAGATGCTTCTGTATTGAGAATCAATCCGCCTTTTACATTTTCTTCAAATCCCAACGCTTTCAAGTATGTTGTATCTGCAGTTACATTCTCGTAAATAGGGCTAATCAGATTAAAACCGAGTTTGTCTGATTCTGTCGCTCCTTCTTTCCATGCTCTTTTTATTGTTGTTGATATTTTCTCAATTGGCTCAGATGTATTACTATCTTTACCAACGCCTGAACTTGAGATTATCTGCATATTGAGGTTTATCCCACGGCCACGAACAGTACGGAACACGCTACCAAGCATAACACTATGGAAACCAAAACAAGCAGGTATGTAAATTTCGTCAATTACTTGATAAATACAACCTTCAAACGTATTAAATATCATCGGCCAAGGTTCTGGCCAATCTCTTACAAAGCTGGTATCAAAATGAGGAGGGTTTTTTGCCTTGCTTCCTGTTTCTGTTGTATGAAATTCCGTTGTTGTTTCTGAGTTCTTTTTTAATACAGCTGTATCTACCGACTCTTTGTGTTGTCTATCTGATACTTCTGGGAATAAGTTTGTTAT
>Ga0224506_10002486_pt1 | contig 12510 bp, 12 predicted proteins | sample SF_Jan12_sed_USG_2_FD_169108 | JGI IMG/M metagenome (GOLD analysis project Ga0224506, IMG submission 169108) | Sediment microbial communities from San Francisco Bay, California, United States - SF_Jan12_sed_USGS_8_1 | ecosystem: Environmental > Aquatic > Marine > Sediment | place: USA...
AAGATAATAGATGATCTAACGATGTTTTTGGAAAATAAAAACTTAGATCAATTAATTAGTAATTCGTTATCTATATTCGAAGAAATATATCTTGAGTATAAGGAATATTTTCTATCACAGTTAGAGTTACTTAGTCCCTCTACATATGAGTTTGGATAAAACAGGAATTTAATTAGTATATTTGGTTCAGAAACAATAATAATTTAAAACCTTCAAATAGTTGATTCTACTTTTGAAGGATATGGCAATACAAATGGTACAATTTATTTCGATAATTGCCATTCTATGGATAATAATTATTTTTCTATCAAATCGGATTGACGTTTCGAAAAAAGGCATTTATATCGCACCAGGATTATTAATCTGGGAAATTGGTATAATTAAGAGTTTAATTTCAAAAATAAGTGGAATTAAAAGAATTAACTGGAATAAATTTGGAGATTATTCCATTTACATTGGTTTGATTATTTTTTTCTCCCTTCCAATTATTTTACTAGCAAATCTTATTCTAATTTCAAGTGGAATTAATAACGGTCTTATTCCATCAATTCCAATTACTTTTATCAACCCAGAAATATTGATTTTAATAGTATTACCTTTGTTTATTTCACTGGCATTAAATATGATAATGCAAGCAATTTTGAGTGTTAATGAAGGCAAAGAAATTGAAAAAATAGGTTTCATGGTCATTGGATTTGTATTTTTTCCATTTTTCAAAATTATTGATGGTACATCCACCAGCTCAAGTAGATTACGGATGAAAATTATTACTGGTGCTGCGTTAATCAACGTAATTGTGGGTCTAGCTTTTACTCCGGTAATATACCATAGTGATGCTTTGAGTTCAACATTATATGAAGACCCAGATGGTGCCTTGGTCTTAGATGTTATAGCCAATGGCAGAGGTTTTACTGCAGGAATAAAACGAGGTGACGTAATTACTCAAATAAAATACCAAGATCAATCTTACATTACTCAAATAACAGAAATTACAAATTCAAGAGATTTTGTTACTGCCTTGAGAACAATCGATCCTGGAACCTCAATAATCATACGTACTCAAAAAGCAGATCTCAGTGTAAATACAGCTAAGAATGTGGAGATGGGATCTACTATCCATATTTATGTGGATGATTATTTACCACCAAAAATAAAATTTATGTCTCCTTTTCTACCATTTTGGCTTGATTTTAGTATTTTCCTATTTGTTGTGCTAAATATTTTCATAGGGGTATATAATTTACTCCCACTTCCATTTTCAGAAGGTCAACAAATTTTAGAAATTGTTACAAAAAACATAGATACCGAGGAAAATTTAGTAATTTTGAAAAAAGCAGTAATCGTAATATCAAGTATCTTGTTCGTGTTAAATGTTATTTTAACAATGTAAGAATTGAGATTTATAATTGACTTTAGCATCTATTATAAAACCTATAACTGAATAATATACTTATGATTATCCCAAAATGTTCTGAATGTGACAAAACAGCAGCTTGGCATAGACCTTGGGATAAAACACTACTTTGTGTTATGCATTTTAATAGGTATTTTATTCATAGAATTCAAAAAACAATTAATAAATATCAACTATTTGAGCGAGAAGATACTATTGCAATTGGATTATCAGGTGGCAAGGACAGTGTGGTATTACTAGATGTAATGAGTAAGATACAGAAAAAGTATAAAACCAAAATGATTGCCATAAGCATTGATGAAGGGATTGAAAACTATCGTAAAGACGGATTAAAATTTGCAAAACTTGCTGCACAAAGAGCAAATATCGAACATAAGATATATTCATTTAAAGATAGATTTGGTCATGGACTTGATGATAGTCTAATATTATTAGGAAGTCAAAGACAGGCAGCATGTAGTTATTGTGGACCATTTAGGAGAAAGCTACTTAATGAAGCAGCACGACTTGTAGGTGCCGATAAACTAGCCACAGGCCATAATGCTGATGACGAAGCTCAAACTCTTTTAATGAATACTCTAAGAGGGGATATTTTAAAAACATTACATAGTAATCCCATACCTGTCTATAAAAACGATTATTTTGTCAATCGTGTAAAACCCTTGAGAAGAACCTCTGAAATGGAGATTGTTCTATATGCTAACTTCAATGACTTACCCTATCAAGAACAAAGCTGTCCACATGCAGTAGAGGCTTATAGAGGAAAAATTCGAGAAATATTAACCAACTATGCACAAAATGATCCATCTGTTGTTTTTTCTATCATAAAATCAATAGATTCATTACATAATCTAGCATCCTTTATACCAAAAAATACAGAACATACAAGGAACAAAGAGATCCGTAGTTGTATGTCATGTGAAGAACCATCTAATCAAGATTATTGTGCAAGTTGTAGAATTATAAATGAATTAAAAAAGGTGAAAGATAATTTATAATCCTGGAAAATATACCTCTTCCTCTGCCATTACAGCAATACCGTCCAAAACTAACTGATTTAAAGCAGAATTGACTCTTTCTCTTTGCCAATTGAGTAATACAACCAATCTATCAATGGTTACTTGAATTCCAGAAGAAACTTTCAGAATCTCCCGCGTGTCGGTTGACAATTCAGAGGGAATAAAATGCACGATAGAAAGTTCTTTATTAATAGTCTCAATTCCAGGAATAAGTTCTTTATCAACCAATACCTTTATTGCATCCTCAATGTCGGAATCCCGCAATTCCCAATTGGGACGAGTGTCATTAAAATGTTGGTATATTTTTTGGATTGATAAAATTCCACCTGAATCTTTAATTTCTTCACTTCCAATGAGTAATACTTCTCTGGAAAGTAATTCCAAAAACTCAGAACGATTAAACTTTGGTGATTTTATTTTTCCAGACGTCCCGACAAAAGCAGACAATCCTGCTTTTTGTCTCGCTTTGGATAACTCTGCAGTGAGCATTCTAGAACTGGAAATAGTTTTCATTTGATTTTTCTCTCTCTCTGCAATACCCTCTCGTAGGATTTCATCTTTTGCTTCTTTGTCCTCAATCTCTGTATTGATTAATGAATTGGCAAAATTAGCAAAGGCATCTTTTCTCTTCCTTTCCTTATCTTCATCACTACTCATCTATAGTAATAAGAAACACTCACTTTCATAAAGCTAATCCTTTATAAAACATTATAATGATAATTTACAGTTTTCTTCATATCAAATTGAGATGATAAAAATAAAAATCGACTATTACAAAATCACACATGGCAAATTCACTTTAGCATTAAATAAGAGAGAATATACTAAATTATCCAATTTATTTGCATTTCCGATTAGTTTTCGTATTAATATTTAATTAAATTCAATTTAAATAAAATAGTTATAGAATTTGATGAAATTATCATTTTAAATGTGTACTTTAATTGCTCCAATTTAAATATGATAAAAATAATATATAACATAAGGAGCATAATCCCAAGTTTTAATGTTGGGGGACAGTAAAACGAACTCGTTTTTCGGACATGATAGAGTAGATTATGCGATGATAAGAAATATTGGTGTTTAAATGAATAAATTAAACAATTTAAGATTAACAGCTTTTGGAGCTGCAGGAGAGGTAGGAAGATCTGCCTTTATTATTGAAGACGGTGAACATGCAATTCTGTTGGAAGCAGGAATAAAACTACGACCAAGCAATTTGCTATCACTGGCACCGAAAGGATTAAAGAAAAGAGCAAAGGACTTGGATGCGGTAATTTTATCACACGCACATGTTGACCATTCTGGATATTTGCCAGCTTTATGGGAGGCAGGTTATTATGGAAAACTCTATATGACAAATCCTACAATGGATATACTGGAAATTTTGTGGTTAGACCATCATAAAATTGAGGGAGAAAGACATTGGACTCTAAATGGTATGGAACGAGCCTTCCAAAATACTGTAACTCTACCTTATAAGAAGAAAGTTAAAATTGCAGATGGAATAACATTGGAATTTTTTAATTCAGGACATATAATTGGAAGTGCTATGAGTCTTATTGATTGGAAAGGAATAAAAATACTTTATACCGGAGATATCAATGATGCTCAGACACCACTATTTGATGGATTTCACTTACCTGATGTCAAAGTAGATATATTAATCACAGAGGCGACGAATGGTGATAGAAAAGTAATCCCAAGATCAGAGGTTAATTCAGAATTTATTAAGGAATTGCGAAATACATTAAATTCTGGAAAGAAGGTTGTAATTCCTTCTTTTGCAATTGGTAGATCTCAAGAACTACTCTGCATATTATCAGAACACATTAAGGACTTTCCTATATATGTTGATGGTATGATAAATAAAATGAATGTAATTACTGAGAAATATTTAACATCAGATTGGGTCGATGAAACAATATTGAATCGGTTAAAAAGAGATAAAATATCATCTCCATTGAGAGGAAAAAATATAACATCTCTTACCAAAGAGAATTTTGATAGAGTTTGGGAAGAACGAAAATTAATTGGTCAAATAGATGAACCATTAATTATTGTCACAACCAGTGGTATGATGGAACCATCTCCAGTTCACGAACATTTACGAAATACAGCTGCAGACCAAGGAAACCTAATTGCAGTAACAGGATATCAAGCAGAAGGGACAAAGGGTAGAGAAATCATAGAAGGAGCTAAAAAAGTTATGCTCTCATTGGGACCGGGAAATGCAGGAGAAGAGGAAGTTGAAATTAATGCCAAATTAATGAGATTTGGATTTTCAGGACATACATCTTCAGATGGTGTGAAGGATTTAATTGAACACACAAAACCAGAGAGAGTATTTTTAGTACATGCAGACGTGAACAATGCGACGAAAATGAAAGAGTTAACAACTAACGGAAAGATACCTGAATTATTGGAAATCAACAAAGTTGTCAAATTGATCTAATTAACAATATAAAACAATAAATAAAAAATAAAATCAATACTAATTGTAAAGCGATTGATCTACGGAATCATAGAAATCCCTTTGCAAATAGCACATTCTAATTCTGATACTAATTTTACTTTTTTAGGATTTGTAAACTTGGATTTTTGCACTTTTATGAGCTGCGCTTATACTTCCTTTTTGTTGAAAATGATTAAGAATTTTTTTGGCTAAGCTTACTTTTATACCATATTTATGTGCTAGAGCTTGGGGAGTAATTCCAGAGGTTTTTTGTAAATCTTTTTCAATCTCTTTTCTTGATTCCTCTGAAAGTTGAGCTGCTCTTATTACTGGTGTATATTCATAAACCTTTCCCCACTTCTTCTTTTTACGCACTACTGAACTTTTTTCAGACATGTATTCTACCTATAATTGTTAACAAAATCTAGATTAAAAGAATACTGAAATAGTTCAAATTTATTATAGATAATAGTGAGATAAATAAGAGAATAGTTTTAATTGTAATTTAATCTTGCTCAATTCTAATAGCTAAATTCAAATACCTTTGTTGATTCAATTTTTTTTTCACTGATCATTGAACTTATATCCTCAATTTACTATAATAATGTTATGAATAATTTAAACCATGATAAAATAAGAAATAAGATGTTAAATTCAGAGGAACTTAATGAGTATCTAGAAAAATTAGGTAGTAAATGGAAGATAGATAATGAAAATGCAAAGCTATTCCGAAAATTCAACTTTTTAGATTTTAAACAAGTTTTAGAATTTACTAATTTAGTAGGTGGGTTGCTTAATGATTTGAATAGAAAGCCAGAATTGAAATTATCTTATAATAAAGTCGAAATTCATGTTAATCAATCTGATAAGAGATTATATCAAAAAGACTTTGAGTTTGCAGAAGAAATAAATAATAAATATTATGGGTATATGAAGATGATCGAGAATTATATGTAATTGCAAATTGTATTCTTGGATATATTATGGTAAATATAATGAATAATTCTATTCTTGAAATTTATTATTACTAGTCTGAAATATTATAAAAAAATAAGGTCTATTATCTATATGAGATATTAATGTGCTTATGATATACCCAATAGCCCGGCAACTGCGGGATTGATATCACTCAGTCTTTCTTTTGCTAATGTTTCGTAATACTGCCGTATAATACCAGTTGTTAGTAAAATACCTATACCAGAACCAATAGCCCCTACGAAATCTGCAAGTGATGCCAATAAACCAATAAAAATACCACCTAAAAAGGCTGCGTATGGGATGTAATTATTCAAATATCGTTCAATTATCTTTGGATGGCGCCTGAAACCCGGTATCTGCATACCTGCACCTATTAGTTGTTTTGCAACATCCCTTGCAGCCATACCAGCAGTCTCTACCCAAATCATGGCAAATACCGTACTGAGTATGGTCATGATTATCAAGTAAATTATTGCCCGGTCTGGTGCTTTAGACACTGCTTCCAATCCACGTGGTGGAGTTGTATATGCAGCCAACCCACCTACAGGAACATCCTGTCCATCTTGATTCTCCCATACCCCGAAGAATTCTGCAATACGTCCTCCCATAGAATTCGGATCACCCTCGTATTTTTCTCGTAACAAGTTACTTATTAGATATATATTGGCAAATAAAGCAGATACCAAAATAACAGGAATATTACTTACATATAGGAACTTAATGGGATATCTGGCTGGAATACGATGTTCAGAATGTTGAACTGGGATTTCTATTTTCATTGATTCTACATAAATCACAATTGCAAATACAACAACAGTGGCAAAAACATTGAACATATCATTTGTATATGTATCAGGATGCCACACACCGAACAAAAATTCACCTCTGAAAACACCTTGGAAGAAAAATATAAGTGCTCCTTGATACCAGGTGTAATTTTCACCATCTGCATTTACACCAAATCTACCATCGCTATTATTAATGGTATCAATGGAGAATAATCCATCAAAAACAGTTATTGATACAGAAGTCGCAATAAATAATGAAATTCCTGATCCAATTCCCCATCCTTTTTGGACCAATTCATCTAAAATCATAATACATATACCTGCAGCCACTAATTGTAATACAATGATAAATTGTACTCCAAAATCCTCTTTTACTGATTCTCCATACGCACCTCCAGCAATATATGCAATTGCCTCAAATAAAGTCATCAAAATAGCTAGTACTTTTTGAGTACCTGTGTAGAGTGCTCTTTCCTCGGGATCTTGAAAATTTACAGATATTATTTTGGAACCTACTAGTAGTTGAAGAATCATTCCCGCAGTTACAATTGGCCCGATTCCCAATTCTGCTAGTGTACCTCTTTGAGAAGCAAGGATTACTCTAAGTGTAGCAAACGGATCATTACCACTTTCTTCATCTACGTAACCATACACTGGAGTTCTTAACATGATAATATACAATGTCAGTGCAATAAATGTCCAACCCAGCTTTTGATTAAATGATGGTTTTTTCACTGGTTTTTGAACATCAAATGTTAATCTGACAGGATACTTGAATAGGTTCAAAAATTTAGATGCCATAGCTATAATTACACTGCATATTCTATAATATATAATTCTTAGTAATCCTAGCGGTATCTAAACTTCAATTTTCTTGATCATCCTTTCGTTGAAGTACACTAGAAATATAATTGCATATATATAAGGTCAACATTGATTTGATTGAAATTGTTAAAATTCCTATATTCTCCAATTTTACACAATTTAGTTGAAATTTATTTTAAAGATTTTATTTTTCAATTGGTACACCAACTGAATTACCCCACTCAGTCCAAGAACCATCATAATTACGAACATTGGTAAATCCTAGGAGATATTTCAATACAAACCAAGTATGGCTCGATCTTTCTCCAATTCTACAATAAGCAATAGTATTAATATCCTTTTTCAATAAATTCTCGGTATTATATATGTTTAATAATTCATCATATGTCTTAAAAGTACCATCTTCATTTGCTGCTTTACTCCACGGAATACTTTTTGCAGATGGAATATGTCCACCTCGTAGAGCTCCTTCATTTGGATAATCAGGCATATGCATTCTTTTACCACTGTATTCTTCTGGGCTTCGGACATCAACAAGTTGACCTTGTTCCTCTAAATGTAGAAGTACATCATTTTTTAATGCACGTAATGTTTTATCATCGCGTATAGGTGCTGTATAATTGGTTTTTTCTACAGCAGGTATATCCTTGGTCAATGCTCTTCCTTCTCTATCCCATTTCAATCTTCCACCATCCATGAGTTTTACCTTCTGATGACCAAATAATTGAAATACCCACAATGCATATGCAGCCCACCAATTTGATTTATCACCATAAAAGATGACAGTCATATCATTGGAAATACCTTTTTTACTCATTAACTGCTCAAACTCAGCTTTGTTTAGATAATCTCTTGAAAGTGGATTATTTAAATCATTTACCCAATCAATCTCCACTGCATTTGGTATATGTCCTGAAGGATACAGCAATGGATCTTCATTTGATTCGACAATTCGTATTTCGTGATTTTCAAGGTTATTATATACCCACTCTGTGGAAACTAGAAATTCGGGATTGACATAACCTCTTTCACTAATATCAACCATACATCTAGTTACAAGAAAAAAATATATAAAATTATGTATAGTTTAAACTTTCTAAAATTAGTAGGTCTTTCCAAATAATTGAAAAAATGTATGTCTAATTAATAATCCCAATGTGAATTATTAAATCTGATATGAGCATTTAATTGATAAAATCATAATTTTTTAATAATAATGATTAATTCAAATAATAATATTAGTAAATAGTTTATATTCAATTAATTCAGTTCAAATAAAATCAATACACATAGTTAAATATGGCAATATATAGGCTAAATTTACCATTATCCAAGGATGAAGTTAAATCTTTGAAAATGGGTGACAATATCTACGTTAGTGGAAACATAGTTACAGCAAGGGATGATGCCCATAAACATGCCCTTGAACTTTATGAAAAAGGAGAAAAATTACCCGTAAACTTCAAAGAACTGGCAATCTATCATTGTGGTCCCATTATGGAGAAGGATCAACAGGAAAAATGGAAAGTTGTTGCAGCAGGTCCAACTACAAGTGGAAGAATGGAATTATTTCAGGATAATTTCATAGAAAAATTTGGTACCTCACTTATTATAGGAAAGGGAGGAATGGGTGAGAGAACAACAGCGGCTTGTCGGAAATTTGGTGCAATATATGGAATGTATACTGGAGGTGCTGCCCTTTTAGCTGCAAATCAAATCAAAGAAGTGCTCGAAGTACATTGGTTCGATCTGTTAGGAATGCCAGAATGCTTATGGGTACTCAAAGTCGAGGATTTTGGCCCTTTGCTTGTGGGCATTGATTCACATGGAAACAATTTTTTCACCTTGAATAAGGAAAAAACAAAACAGTCCCTACCAAATGCATACAAAATAATTGATGAAGTATTGGGGGCAAATTAAGTGAAGGTAAGCAATATGTTACTCAAACAAATAATAATTGATTCGACTGTTGAAATTCTTCGAAGATCAGCAACCAAATTACCAAAACCAGTAATGGATGCAATGGTTGAGATTAAAAATACCACCAATGACGAAGGTGCATTACTCCAAATTCAGAATATAGTCGATGATGCATTCTTAGCCATGGAAGAGAGTAAGCCCATGTGTCAAGATACCGGGATTATTTCATTTACCATAGAAGTTGGTGATCATTTTCCATTCAAGTCCGAGTTAAAGGATATCTTAAAAGAAGCTACAATTCAGGCTACCACTGATATTCCTTTGAGACCAAATGTAGTAGACTTCTTCAATGGCAATTCAGGTAATAACATCGATTCTCGTGGATTTTTACCATATTTTTATATCGATCTCATTCCCGGAAATGATGTAAAGATTACAGCTATGACCAAGGGAGGAGGGTCATCCAATGTTTCCAAGTTGGGTATGCTAAAACCAGGATTGGGATTAAAAGGTGCATTACAATTTGTCATAGAAACTGTAGCTGAAGCTGGTCCAAGTGGCTGTCCACCATATAGAGTAGGGGTTGGTATTGGAGGAGGAGAAGATATATGCATGACATTAGCAAAAAAATCATTATTAAAGCCAATAGGATATCGCAATACAGATCACAAAATTGCAGAATTAGAAGAAGCTCTAATGAAAGCATGTAATGAACTCCCAATTGGACCTATGGGAGTAGGTGCAGGGAAAACAGTAATTGATGTAAATATAAATCTAGCCGGAAGACATCCTGCTTCATTACCAGTAGGTGTTGTTTTATCATGCTGGGCATTGAGACACAGTAGTGTTAAGATCACAGCTGAAGGAGATGTAGAATTCACCGAATATTAATTCTCATCATCAATTACACAATCGTTGAAGAGTATTTACTTTAAATTTGAATTAATATCAGAATACTTTCAATAGGAATATGAATATTAAAACATCATACATTTTTGTGAGACACATACAGATTGGATTACTCAGTGCCGACAATATCAGCAGAGATTATTTAGCGAACCAATGGGGTAAAAAAGGAACAACATCTGATATTACATTATATACCGTCGTTCAAAATGATATTACACAAACAACCGTGATTCCAAGTGGTTATCCTAAAAAATTATTACCATTGGTAATTAGTGCTCATATGTCTGATGTATCTATCCTAGGTGTTTCTAAACAGGGATTAAACAGTGAAGTTGGTGAAATAGCACTGTTACTTGATTGTTTGAATATGAAAGGGATTCGTGCAGTAATTGGGTCTGATGTAAAAGGACTCGATAGTTTTCACGACCAAATGATGAAAGTCTTTTCCAAATTATCACTGTCTACATGGCCATCAGCAATGGCATTTGATGGTTCTACAGCTCAGCAAACAAGAGAAGCAATTCTAAATCAATGTGAATCACCGAGGGGAAGTCCTGATGAATACCTAGCAATTGAGGTGGATCACACATTTCCTGTACAAGGAGTGGGATCAGTAATTTTAGGTACTGTAATAAATGGGACTGTTCATAAAGGGCAAAAAATTACCGCATATCCAGGCAATCACACCGGTACTGTTAGATCGATTCAAGTAAATGATGTTGATGCTAAAGAAGCTCACCCCGGTACTCATGTAGGACTTGCACTTAAGGGTATATTACCGAAAAACTTGGAACGTGGAGTTGTACTGGGAAATCCGTCTGAAGATGAAATAAGAGAATTAGAAGATGTAGAAAATTTGAAGGTAAAATTCTCTGCATTTGGTAATAAATCAGAAGATCACAAAAAAGTACACGTAGTTTGTGGATTATATGACACTCCATCAATTATAACAGAATGGGGGAATAACTTATCAATTAAATTTGAAAAAGCAATACCATTTCACCCCAAAACAAGAATGACCATACTGGATTTAAATAAAAAACCAGCAATTCTAGCATCAAAGATATGATTATCATGATAAATTAATTTTCAACATGTTTTACATTATCTGAAACATGATGAAAGTTAATAGGTAAGGGATCAAGTGCTTTTACTTGATACTCACAGTAACTACCAAATTCTTCATGAATACCATAGGATGTCCATGTTACCTCTGTTTTTATATCACATGTACCTTCTATTGCTCCTTTTAATGCACCCATTGTTAATGCACAAGCGATTTGACTTTCTGCCTCTCCTCTACATAGGCATGGATGAATGCGGACTGAAAAATCATTGGGATCTATGCTTGAAAAAGTGGTATTATGATCACCTATTGTAAAAACGGTACCTGGACGATATTCTCCATCTTTGGTATATAATAAATCACTAAAGGGAAATGCCCATTTTACATGTAATAACATCTCATGAACACTATGATGATGAAATTTGAATATCCCATCAGTCAATGCTTCTTTAAGAGTATTTTTCACCAGTTGATATCCAAATTTTATTGCAATTCTTTGTGACTCTTTGATATCATCACCTTCAGAATGTAACGATTTTGCAATCCTACGGTAATGATCTATAACACCATTATAATAATAAAGTGAATGATTTTTTTCACCAAATGTTTGTATTTTGTTAGACTCCACCAAGGATTTTAATACGGGTCTTAAGGAATTTCTATGAAAATTAGTTACTTTAGCCAACTCGTTAATTGAAAATCTCCATGGCGTTCTTGTTAAAAAGAGCAAGATGTGTTCTTGACTATGACAACATGGAAGTTTTTCATCATCGTAACACTTAGATCCCATTTAATACACTCTGTCTTTAAGTGATTTTTCTAGCTATTTACTTCTTGGGTTGCAAATAAGATTCTTGCATCCTCTATGGTCAGATCAATGACACGATAGTTTTGATCTGGATTTAACGAGTAGTAACAAGATCGCATGTCACCTAAATTAGGCATTGTGACAATCAATCCCTCTTCTGCCAGCCTCCTTAGAGCATATCGAACCGTTTTTGCAGGCATATTGACTGTCTGGATAAGTTCCTTTTGAGTCAAATTACCATATTCAGATAATATTAATAATATCTTTTTAGAAGAATTGGGTAGTTTGGGTAAATTATAATCAATCATTTTTATTCGAGTTTCCTGTG
>Ga0224506_10002487_pt1 | contig 12508 bp, 10 predicted proteins | sample SF_Jan12_sed_USG_2_FD_169108 | JGI IMG/M metagenome (GOLD analysis project Ga0224506, IMG submission 169108) | Sediment microbial communities from San Francisco Bay, California, United States - SF_Jan12_sed_USGS_8_1 | ecosystem: Environmental > Aquatic > Marine > Sediment | place: USA...
CATGCGTTCGAATCTTGAGCATTGATTAGATCGTCACTCGACTCACTCATATTCATTTATCCTCATACTAAAACCATCGGTATTTTCAATGTTCATTAGCGTGATATCGCATTCACTCCATCCAACTTTACGTTTGACTTGGAAACGCTACTCCTTGCGCTCAAGTATTCCTTACTTTATTCTGTGATCTCAATACTTCTTGGATGTGATTTCTGTCTTTCACGTCAATGTCATATAGCTCGAAAACCAATTCATTTAGCTGAGATTCTAACTTTGGCAATGGACCAGTTTGCAACATTGAAGTGACTAGTTTCACTAACTTGTCGTGAGTAATTAAATCAATTTCCGCTGGGATTGGAAGTGTCTTTAATTTTGATATATGAACCTGCGGGAATACTTTGCCTGTTTCTTGTGATAAATTTTGATAGTAATATCTCATAACATAACTATTCAAAAACCCCACAAGTACTAAACAGTCATACCCATGTTTGAAAGCAAAATCATTTGGATAATAGACATGTACTGTGTCTAATGGGAAATACCGGTTCGTATCAATTGTTGCGATAATTGTCTTTGCAGTTTGCCTTGATACTACTTTTACATCCCTATCATAATGTGATTTTTCTCGCAATTGAGCGCTCCATCTTGTCCCGACGACATAGAATTCCTCAATATATGCTACATCCTGCGAATACCTGAGAAAAGTTCCGTCCCATTCTATTTTAGAAAATGAAGTAAAATTCCTACCATTGATAGTTGGTTTATGGATGTCTTTGTTAAATTTTTCTGGGTGAGATAACCAATGATTATTTGTACCTTCTTGTTTATATGCGTTTGGAATAAACATCTCACCGTCTTTGTATCCTAGAAAACAATCTCTGAAGTCTCTTCTGCCTGCATTTATTCCGACTTTAATTTCAAAATAGGACTCAATAGGAACATTTCCTTTCTTTATTTTATCCATCAAGCGCACATCAATTTCCGAGGTGTCAATCCTAAATACGAGTCTTTCATCATTTAACACTGTTTTGATGTCCAGCTTAATAACGTCGGTGGGTGAAGAAAAATCAATTACATGAATGAGCTCGCACCCAGAGGCCCAACCCTTCCCTCCCATGATCGCACATGTCTCAACACTGGCAGACTTGAATGCATCCGCAGGTAGATCAATTATGCTTGTTGGGAATACAGTTTGAAGCATATATTGCCTGGCTCGCCAATACCGTTCGTTTCTTAGAAATGGTTTTGGGATCACCAAGCCAAACGAAGAATTTAAACCTAGTAAAGATAAGTCTCGCTCAAGAAATAGCGTCCCCAGATTTACCTTCGCACTGGTTGACGGAGCATCTCCATTTGAACTGGTTGTGACGTTATAGTATTTTTTGCAGTATTTTTTGAATTCGGGAGTTATTATATCACCTCCAGCAAAAGGTGGGTTTGATACAATAATGTGGAAACCTTGATTCTTACCCAATAGTACCTCAGGGAACTCTAAAACCCAGTGAAATGGTTTTCTTGGAGATTTGCTTGATGGTGAGTTGATCGACAGAAAGATTCTTGCCTGATTCGCGATTTTCTCACCGGCTTTCGTGTCACCGTTAAGATAATCTCCCACCAGAATAGAAAGAGCATCCATACCAGTATCCAACACCCGTACATTTCCACCACAGCGTAGCGCCTCACCAATAATAGCGTCGGCGATCAGCTCAATAGAATCGAACTTCTTCCTTACAAGCCGATCCAGTCGAGTCATTGTTTCGATGTCACGGATATCTCGAATCGCGATGGAGCGTAGCTGTTTGCGAAGTTCAATTCCATCTTTAACCGTAGTTTCGATATCTTGGCCGAACATGCGTAACTGATACTGTCCAGATTCTGGTTTAATACTAAAATAAGTAAGTTGTTCAAGACTATGAATGCCAAGCAGGCTATCTCCCGAACGTAAATTATGGTCGAGAAAACCAAATGGCCGTCCCTTCGCTAGTGTGACCAGCCAGATCGACAATTTTGCCAGTTCAACAGCAAGTGGATTAATATCAACGCCGTAGAGACAGCGCTCTGCGATCAAACGTCTTGCTGTGACCAATCGTTCCTCTGCATCTATAGTTAATGGCTCATAACCATCACCAGCATCATGAACCTTACCCTCTGCATCTATGAATTTTCCATGCTGCTCATCGTTAGACCAAGACTCCATCAAACGCTCAGACAACCATCGACAAACCTGAACCAAAAATGCTCCCGAGCCCATGGCTGGGTCGCATATCTTGAGGTCCAGCAACTCTGCTGGGGATTTGAGTTGCCAATCTTCACGCGATTTACCATCTGCAGGTCCGTCATAAACGACAGGTTCGAGAGTGTCTTTGACAATTGCCTCGGTGAGTGACTTTGGTGTGTAGTGCGTACCTGTCTCACGTCGACCGGTACCAGTCATAACCATGAAAGCATCTTTTGGATAGACGAGTGGATAACCCCAACGATCGGTTTGCAACAGATGAAAATAAGGTTTGATACGATCACGTAAATCTTGGTCACCCCGACAGATGCTGAGTAATTTGTCGGCATCACTTTCTTCGACGGTTTTATTCAAATCATTTCTAATACGACCAACTGAACTCCCTGTTCTCTCCTTCAAGAGTTCTTCGACAGTATTAGTGCTATCAAGCTCCGCCGATTCTAATTCGGCCAATGTTACCCAAGGTTGTTTGGCACTCTTGGTTGAATCCAATTCTAAGGTAACTTTTTTTGCACGGACTGCCGTACGCTCCAACAGACCTTCGTAGACATAACCAATCTGTTCCACATCCAAGGCACGATATGAAAGTGTACGACCTCTATAGATTTGTATGGCTTCCAACAAAAACAATACCGTACGATTGTCGATAGGTAATGGTGTTGCCGACTGTTGCTGCCAGTTTGACCCTTTCTTACGCCCTTCCAGAAATGGAAAACGGTCTGGGTCAAATAGTGAACCACCCAGCGCAGGTAGCCTCAAAGTTTCGTGCTCAATACCACCATAAACGGCACGAAATATCGACAACAACCGTGACCATGCATCGTATCGATGATCAAGTACTTCTTCCGAAAAACGATGCGCATCATCTCGCAATTGCTGGCGCAATGTAGAAACCGCATAGTTAGATTCGTAACGCTCGTCACCAAGCAGTAGCAAATCGCGTTCTTCAGCGGAAAGTAAGAAAACCAGACGCATCATGATAGTGAGCGCGGCTTCATAGAGTTCTTGTGGGTCGACATCTTGTAGCAATTCACGATTACGATCGAGATCTGCTTTATCCAAAGCTTGAATCAATACTTCGACGGCGCGACGCACCTGTTCACCTAGTGATTCTGTGACTTCGCCCTGATGCTTGGCAGATTCATCTATCAGATAAGGAAGCTTTCGCTCTTCCTCGCAGAAATAACGACTCACACCCAGTAGTGCAACAAAAGCTTGTAGAGTAATTGGTTCTTGATTCCATAAACGGCTATACCAACTGGCATAGGTCGTAACCCCGCCTTCTGGCGCATCGACTAATAACCAATGCTCACCATTACTTACCAAACCCAAACGTGTCTTGGTCGCTTTACACAGATACGCCATGCGTTCAGCGGGTGACGTAGCCCAGCCATCAGTCAGAATGGTTTCTTCGAGATTTACATATTGATCATAGACTTGGATCAACAGCATGGGTTTATCATCATGTTGTTCATCAACCAGAGCATAATCAGGTTTCAGAGTAACGCTATGCTCAGGCAATTCGACTATTAGAGAATCAGATAGATGTACATTTGATTTAAGAACATCACCATCTAATTCTAGCGCAACTTGTAGAACATAATTGATCCATGCCTTGTGAAGTTGTACTAGTTCGTGGTCTTCTGTCTCTATTGCTTCGCGCCATTCGTCATAGGCTTGTCGTAATATCTTTTTCTTGATGGGGTCGAGTTTTTCCAATCCTTGGGGGAAGGCTTCATTCAATACAGGTTCAGCTAAGAATGGGCCTGAGTGAGGAACGAGATTGAGCCATTCACTGTGTTGATCACTCATATCAATGACTCACTTTTGATTCTGGCACTAGAAAAACTATAGCGACCGGAAATATCCTTTCGACATAATTTTCATATCGATGTTCTATAGCCTTAATTTCTTTTTCCTTTTCTTCGGGTATTCTCGACAAACGTGCCTTCAAGGATTCGTTATCTCGCTTTAGCTGGGCACGTTCATTTTCACTAAACAACGACATTTGTTCAGGTTGCTCATCTTTTCCTAATTCAGTTTCTATGGACTGGACTAACTCATCCAATATCTTGGTGATATTATCGATTTCTTTCTGCTTTCTCGTTTCGAGCGTATTACGCAGAAATTTAAGTCGGTCTTTCGATCTCGCTTCTATAGTTTGTTGTATAGATGACTCCTGCATTTCGAAGCGTTGTTTTAGGGCATCCAATAGGCTTTCAGTGTGTTCGATGGGTTCTGCATTCTTCATCCAGTTCTTTACTACTGACACACCCGCTTCTCTACTAAAACTTTTATCTTTTAGATAACCCCCGCTCAGTGTCAGCTCTTCATGCAAGCGATGATGATTGCCGCCTGTTATTACGAGTCGCGAAACCATCACGACGGCTATATCATCTAAGTCTTTATCGGGTAATTGTCTGATTACAACTCGGTGGAGTTTTTTGACATCATCCTGGGCCCAAACTTCTGCCCGCAATAGTCGCAGACACATCTGTACCAGGCGATGATTCATATGAATCAGTACGATATCATCTCTACCATTTGCAACATCATGATTGAATGTGATTGGTCTTATATTGTGCTTATGAGGATGTTCGAGTCCTTCCAGACAACGTGCCCATGCACCTGCTAGCGGTGGCATTTGAAAAACTGTACCTGTAGGGGCACCTTTGATTTCTACCGATTTGAGCGGTGGTTTATCCGCAAGCGCTAGACCTGCTATTACCGTTTCTAATATATTTTCTGGGTTGAGATGGAAATCATGTTTGGTTTCATCCAGTTTTTCGCGTAACTTAGCCGTGCGTTCTTTCAAGTCACGTTCGACTCGAACATATTTCCTTGTTTTCTCTGCTCTTGCTTCTGCTTCCTTGGTATCTAATTCTTGACGTGATCCTTCGATAAGACCAGACATCTGAGGTGCAATGACAGGATTTACACTGCCCATATCTGCGCGCATGGATTCCAATTTACGAAGTGCTCGGATGATATCGTCCTTATGACCTCCTATTGTTCTATCACCTACTTTACCACCATCAACGGGGTGCCAAATAAGCACTTCTTTTTCCCTTTGGCCATGTCGATCGATTCGACCATTACGTTGTTCCATTACATTTGGATTGTATGGGATTTCGAGATGTATGAGGCAGTTACAGTGGTTTTGTAGATCGATACCTTCTGAAGCCGCATCGGTTGCTAATAAGATACGTGCATCGGTATCTTCATTACTTGCTTGGAAAGCCGCCTTTGTCGCCTCACGTTCATCATGATCAATACCACCATGAAGTACCAAGAGTCGATCACCACCGTAGCCATGTGAAACGAGTATTTCATGCAACCACTGATGGGTTGTACGGTATTCTGTAAATAGAATAACGCGGCGACCATTCCATTCACCTTCTGTTTTGAGATTATTTTCTATCCAATCAAGAATGGCTTGAGCTTTTGAATCTTTACGATGCATTGCGCCTTGGGCCCATGCACGCATTTCATCTATCAGCTGTTGTTGTTCATCGGTCAGTGCAGCGCTGTGTTTAGTGGCTTCTTCGACGGCCTCTTCATAGGCATATTCGACTTCTTCGTCATTCGCATAATCTTCTTCGACTTTCAATATTGCTTTTTTCAATATCCGGTCGGACATTGGACTTTTCTTGTCTCTGGCACCACCACTTGTCAGAGTGATTAAATGCTTTTCCAATGTCGTGGCAAAAGCCGCAGGTGACGAGAACAGCCGTTTCTTTAATAAACGGTTGATGAATTGTGTACCTATGCCCTTACTAGTGCGTTCTCTACTCGTGCAGTACTCATTAAGTTTATTATGAATTTCACGCTCTTCTTCGGTGAAATCTATAGGTAAAGCTTGAAGACTTCGTGACGGATAAAGCGGTTTGCCATCATCATTGACAAGATCGGTTTTGAGTCGCCGCACCATAACTTGAGAAAGTTGTTTCTCATCAGGCAGTATATTTCGAGAAAAACGCTGATCATCTAGCAGCTCTAATAATGAGGTAAAAGACTGCGAATAACCGTTATGTGGGGTTGCTGTTAGAAATAATCGATGTTGAAAATGTGGTGATATAGTACGAATAAGTTTTGTACGTTGGCTCTCTAACACATAGTTAGCGGTACCAGCAGGGGCAACATTGTGTGCTTCATCGACAACCAGAATATCAAACTTTCTTGGGTATTTATTGGCTACCGGTAAAATCTCACGCATCAAGCGCAAAGGATCACTTCCTTTCATCCAGTCCATTGAAGTTATAATTCGAGGAAATGAGGTCCAGGGGTTGGCATGAATACCACGTTCTCGGCGTAGTTCCTTGATATAAGAAGTATCGACAATCTTGAATTCGAGCCCGAATTTTTCGAGCATTTCATCCCGCCATTTCACTTGTAATGATGCAGGACAAATAATGAAGACAGTGCGCGCTCGATGACGAAGAAGAAGCTCTTGTATAACTAGACCTGCTTCAATCGTCTTACCCAAGCCCACATCATCAGCAATCAATAGATTTGCACGTGCCATATCAATCGCACGCACTAATGGGTCTAACTGAAAGGTTTCTATGCTGATACCACTACGGAATGGGGCCTGTAAAAAGCTGCGATCTGCATTGGTCGCTGCCCCCCAACGCACTGCATCTAAAAATGCATCCAGTTTTTTAGAGTCATCGACACCTGTTATAGTAGGAAGACCTGCGCGTTCGATGATGTGAGCACCCGGCTCTATCTGCCAGATGACTTCTATTTCTTCACCAAGTCCATCTTCATCTATGGAAGACAGTTTAACCAAATGTTGTTCATTGTTAGTTCCACTAACAAACGTTGAACCTGTCACCTCGGCCACAATCCATTGGCGCCGACGAACCTCGACCAGCTGTCCTGGTTCTAGCATACTTGTACCGGCCGCAATTGCTGTCATCTATTTTCCTTGTTTTAGTTATTTTTTTTTTCGTTTAAAACTTCTTCCATATATCCTGTGTAAGTTTTTATATGCTCTATAATGCTCCTACCAATCGCTTCCCCTAATTTAACGGGTACAGCATTTCCGATCAGGCGGCCTAGTGGAGTAAACTCCACCTTTTTTCCCTTCTCTACAAATTTATATTTTTTTGGAAAACTCTGTAGGATTGCTGCTTCTCTTAAAGATATGGCTCTATCCTGCTCAGGGTGTCCAAATCTACCATTACCGTATCCAAAACATTGTGTTGTCATCGTAGGAGCGGGCTTTTGCCATTCCATACGGCCGTACACAGCAGGATAGGTATTACCGGAGTCTTTTTTATGGCAAGCAGCCACAAGTTTCGTGGGCCAATCCCTCCAAGTACCTCCCGGCTTTGAAACCCTTATACGTTTCAAATTAATAGGACTGAGCGATGCAGATGTATGCAATGGATCTCTAACAGATCCCTCTCCTGCCTTAATTTCTTTCAAACGCCCGATAGCTTTTTTTACAGTAATTGGTTTATGTTGAGTTCGCTCGATCATGCTAATAGGGCCAAGCATAGAGGCAAGCAGTACCGTTCTCTTGCGTGTCTGCGGCACACCATATTTTTCAGACTCTACAACATCATACCAGACGTTATATCCGCTTCTTTTTAATGTGTTAACAAACTTCTCGAAGACCTCGTGCCTACGAAGAGACGGCACATTTTCCATAGTAACGATTTCGGGCTTCAATGATTTAACCATCCGCGTGAAGTGATTCAACAACTCCCACTTTCCATCTTTTTGAGTATCATATCGCTGTGAATATGACGAGAAAGGCTGGCATGGTGCACAACCTGCGAGAACCCTGATATCGCCTTCTTCGAAGTACTCTGCGATCTCCTTACTCCTAAGTGAAGTTACATCGCGCTCAAGAAAGACGGCGCCATCATTATTGGCTTCATACGGATACCTACATGCCGGGTCCAGATCAATTCCTGCACTAACGTTGATACCACTATTAAGCAGGCCATGGGTTAGCCCCCCGGCTCCACAAAATAGATCTACTGCCTTAATTTGATTGTTATACTTTCTGGTCATATTCAATTAATAAGCATGAAGAAATAAGAAGGTTACATTGTACCTGTTAAAGCCGAAAATCATTAACCTGCTTTCCTTAATCAGCAACATACTCCCCCAACCCCCACAACACAATAAAACCGCTAAATATCCACGAAACTTCTCCAATCGTGTAGGTAATGCCCTACAAAATCCGCTTTTGAAATGATTTATGTCATTTTAAGAGCGAAGTATTCAGTTGTCAGTTTACAGTCGACAGTACACCGCAAACTCTGCCCGCACTCCAGAATCCCTATAGGTTTTACCTAGAACAGCCCCTGGCTTTTCATTAGGTACTTCCTCATTTCACTCAGGTCGCATCAAGTACTTCCGGAACCTGCGGTTCTGGTCGCGCTCTTATTCCCGTTAGCACTCGCCGAGTACCGGAGAAAAACACAGACATCAAGCGAGCACTGTCTGAGTACGAGCCGTTTTTTTGGCCGTGCGAGTTGCGCAGCGTCTGTGATTTTTTTGAGGAACGCAGGGGACCGCGTAGCGGCGAGTGATAGGGCGGCCTTCTTTTTGGTTACTTTTGCTTAGCCGTTAAGAAAAAGTAACTCGCCCGCGGTGCGATAAACCGCAATAAAGCCTTTATATATTTTTTGAAAAACAATGAATCAACAATCATCTATCTCCTCATCCTCACCTCCAACTCCTGCCTGCGGCCGTACCCGCTCTATGCCATCCATTACCAGCAGACGTAGTTCACGATCAAAAACATAGAGATCCAGGACCTGCTCGAAGCTGGTCCCTTTGCGAAAGCTGTGGCCATCGTGATTCGCTTCAAATGGCAGCCAGTAAGCACCTAGCCGATAGTAGTTGATGTGTGAGAGATAGTGCTGGGCGCGAGGTTTGTCCGTTACCTGCATTCCACGACGTTCGAGGAGTTCGATTTGCTGTTCGTAGGTGGTTGGGGGCTTGTTGTATTTCACTTTTTCCAGCCCCAGAAAAAAGTAACCTCCCATGGTGCGCCGTTCTGACGAGAGGCGTGGGAGGTGTTGTTGTGGCTAATTATAGACAGGCTTGCAGCTATTTCAACCGGTTTATCTTCCAGTTAAGGGGCCAAAGCCCTTATCAGCTGAGTTAGGTCGATACTATCGACATGTAAAGCTTATATGTCGAAGCTTTGTGATTTTATCGACATGAACATTTCCCGTGGCGATCACATCGATAGCGTAAATAAGGCTATGAGTCCTTATTAATCCAGCACTTCGTCCTTGAGCTTCTTATGCCTCTACCTGTGGTGGCCTTATCAAAGACTCTGCGGGTATGCCTAGACCTTCGTGCAGCTTCCAGATCATTTTAAGTGTCAGTGAACGTTTATGATTGAGTATTTCATACACGCGATTGCTTTTACCTATCATCGGTTCGAGGTCTTTTACCGTTAGGCCTTTTCTTTCCATCTCGAATTTTATCGCCTCAACGGGGTCCGGATGATCCAGTGGATAGTGCTTGGTTTCATAGGCCTCTACAAGTGTCACCATTATATCCAGCTTTTCGCCTTCAGCAGTATCGAGTTCTGCCATCATCATGGTTTCTATTTCTTTAAGTGCCGCTCGGTAGTCGGCATCAGTTTTAATCGGTTTGATGTCCATTGTTTTTACCTCTGGCCTTAAATTGTTTGTACATCTATTTTGTCGTATTGAGCATGAGTGCCGAAGAAGCGGATATAAACCACTCTGTAGGCATAATTGATCCATACCACCAGCCGATATTTGTTACCGGCTATATTGAATACCACCCGCCCATCTTTGAGCACGCTGGCATTGCCGAAATCTTGTTTCAGATCCGTAGGTGTCGCCCAGTCGGCTTTTAAGGTGTGCCGATACCAAGCCAAGGCCTGATCAACCGCATCCAAATATACCGGGTGCTGTTCCCAGAAAGCTTTTAGCGTTGATAGGGCGATAATTCTCATAAGCTGAATATTAGTCCCAATATGGGACTACTTCAAGCTGATCGTTTATAAATCCCCCAGATTAGAGGGTCAAAGCCCTTACATTCATTTCGTATCATGATCCCACTCGTGCCGCTGCTTCAAATAGTGCTTTTCAGCTCAACCACCACCCACAACCTTGATCACCCTATATTGACACAATGTACGTTATTACGTACGCTTTGCTTCTATCATTAGGGACTTTCCAATATGAGCACCATCAACATCAGCGAAGCCAGGGCGCGCCTTTACCGACTGGTAGACGAAACCACAGAAAACCATGAGCCTGTTCTGATTACGGGCAAACGTGGTAATGCGGTGTTGGTTTCGGAAGACGACTGGAATGCGATACAAGAAACCCTATACCTGGTTTCGATTCCAGGCATGCGCGAATCCATTCAGGAAGGGCTGGCGGCACCGGTCGAAGAGTGCGATGAGGAGGTTAACTGGTGAGCTGGCGTTTGGTCTATACCAAACAGGCACAAAAAGACGCAAAGAAGCTGACCTCCAGTAATCTACACTCCAAGGCACAAACACTTCTGGACATCATCGCCGACGATCCTTTTCAGAATCCCCCGCCCTTTGAACGTTTGATCGGTGATCTGCAAGGTGCCTTATCACGGCGTATCAATATTCAACATCGTCTGGTCTATCAAGTGCTTGAGGCAGAAAACACGATAAAGGTGCTGCGTATGTGGAGTCATTACGAATAGAGGTTTCAGGGAAAAACGTCAGCCGTTTATAGTCGAGGATTAAAGGGGTCAAAGCCCTTAAAAGATTTATGTCACTTTAAGAGCGAAGTGAGCAGTTGGCAGTTGGCAGTTGGCAGTATAGAGCTGGTACGACCAAAGCTCTCAAATCCCCCCCCCCTTCGACACAGTCGAGCACTGAAGTCATTTTGGGGAGAAGCGGACGGGTGTCTGCACCCGGAGGGCATACAAGCACGCAGTTTCTTTTTGTGCGAGTTCCGGGAGCGCCCAAAATGAAGAAGCGCGCAGTGTCCCCGACAAATAACCACAACAGGAAATTTCCATAACGATAGTTGCCACGAAGTGGTGAGGTACATGGATGTATGCCCTTTGGGTACGTACCGAATGAGGGGCTGTGGCTTGGGGCGCGTTTTCTTTGGTTCGTTTCTTTGTCGCGTCACAAAGAAATGAACCCGCCGCGCGGGCGCGGGAGCCCGCATAAAAGCTTTATGTCATTTTAAGAACGAAGCCAGCAATACCAAGTTAGCAGTTCTCAGCCTTTAGTTTGCAAAGTGCATGCACCGTATGTGGGACAGAACAAACAAACCATTACGTCCTACTCGGCTAACAATTCCGGCCTATTTGTTTTCAGCCAATGACGGAGCTCCTCCAACAGACCCTGCGCACTCTTCACACACTCTTCTACGGCACTGGCTGGCACAATATCTCCCGAGTAATCCGAACTATTACGCTGTTTCCTCAAGGCATCCAGCACAATCACGGTCTGTTTATCCAGACCTATCGTTTGATTCAGAGTTTGTAGCATCGTCATATGATGGCCAGGCTTGCTGGTGAGGGTGCGATAACCATTGGCCTGTAGTGCGGCGTTGGCCAGTTGCATGATCGCCTTATAGGCTGCATCAAAACGATTCTCGACACTGATCTCCATCACATGCGCATCGGCAATGTTGCGGATTGCTGCATTTAGAAGTTTTTGGATATTTGCGGTATCAGGCTCGATCTTTTCCAGTGTCTTCCCGACCAGATTATCCAGGCTCATGCCCGTCTCCCATCACATCCATTCTGGGTTTCGCCATTACCTCTTTGAAAAAGGCGTCCTTGTTGTTTCGCATTTGAGTCCATTCCTCCATGCCATAGATCTTCGGATTGATCTCCCGTCCCAATGTCGCCTGGGCTGGGTATAGCAGACCGACGACTTCTGTGAAGCTAACGTCACCCACCACCATCAGGTCGATATCACTGGTCGCGGTCTCCTTGCCGCTGGCCACAGAACCAAAGATAAAGACCCAGCTTATCTGCTCCGACAAGGGGGACAAGGCCTGCCTGATGATATCTGTAATACCAAAGGTCTTTTTCACTATCCCCAAGAGTTCAGCATAGATGGGACATTCGGGATTCGCCTGATAGTGGTGCTGATTGCCTATCCTGGTCATGGTCAGCAGGCCCGCTGCCTCCATACGATCCAGTTCACGCTTGATGGTAGCGACCCCCATGCCGGTCAGTCGCAGGATCTCTTTGGTATAGAAACTTCTATCCGGTTGCGCATACAGCAGGCCCAGCACCCGTTGCTGGGTAGTGGTGAAT
>Ga0224506_10002488_pt1 | contig 12507 bp, 16 predicted proteins | sample SF_Jan12_sed_USG_2_FD_169108 | JGI IMG/M metagenome (GOLD analysis project Ga0224506, IMG submission 169108) | Sediment microbial communities from San Francisco Bay, California, United States - SF_Jan12_sed_USGS_8_1 | ecosystem: Environmental > Aquatic > Marine > Sediment | place: USA...
AATTTCAATGCACTAGTTTCAAAAATACTGGGTAATCACATTCTATGGGAAAAATATGAAAGAAAAGTTGGATTATTGCCTATGACTAAACCCTTTGTAAAATATGCCGTTGAAAAACTCACAGAAACTAAACTCTGAAATTCTTGAATTGAAAAAATAGGCTCTTTGAAGGTTCAAGGATATATGGAACTAAACCGAAATGGGTTAGATTGTTGATTACTGCATGTTTTTTTACCTAATAAAACAGACTTTATGTAATAATTATTATGTAATTATTTATCTGATGACGTTCTATGTTAATTGGGAACAAGATTGCTTAAAGATTTAGTAACACCAGAAAATGCAAATGTCTTTATCGGAAAATTAGGAGACATTTTAGAAAAAGCAATTGATAAACCATTGGGCTATGCCATCAATTGGGGTAGAATTTGGTCACTCTGGCCTGTCCACATTGAAACAGCTTGTTGCAGTGTTGAGTTTGGCGCAGCATCAAGTCCTAGATACGATGTTGAAAGATTTGGTATCATTGAAGCATTTGGTTCACTTAGACAATGTGATCTTGTTGTCGTTCAAGGAACCATTACAAGAAAAATGGCACCACGTCTTAGATTAGTTTATGATCAAATGCCAGAACCAAAATATGTAATTGCTATGGGAGCTTGTGCTATTACTGGAGGATTATATTTTGATTCATACAATGTACTTCCAGGAATTGATGGAGTTATCCCAGTTGATGTTTATGTTCCAGGTTGCCCACCGAGACCTGAAACTCTAATCCAAGGCTGTATGTTATTGCAAGAGAAAATTAAGAGAATGAAGGCTAGGAAGTTTGTATAATGAAACTTGATTTTAAACTGGTCATAGCACATATTGAAAATCCCTCCTCATAGAGCATCTCTGAGTAATGTTAGACTAGTCATATTTCACCAACAACGATCAGAAAAAATTTAATGAACAAGCAGCATTGATGGAAGAAAAAATAAAGCAAATTGCATCTGATTCGCTTGAAATGAACATCACAATGGCACTTGTTGACTTGACTGATCCTGAAACCGGGATAGGAAATAACAATTTCCCGTTCAGGGATTCATCTGAAATTAATATTCCCGACGGCAAAGAATCATTTCCCATATGCAACATTCCAGAAAAGATTCCAGTACATTTGAAAAAGTTTCTTGATAAACCAATATTTGCAATGTTTAGCAAAAAATACTCTGATCAAAATACAGAGTTGGTCATAATGGACGAACGACCTGGAGAATCACTTGTTCATTACGGAATAACCACAAAATCTGAAGACGGATTGTTTTCTGCATCAATTGCCTTTCATGTAAATACCTGCACTGATGAAATTAAAGAAAACTTTCCTCTCTTGTTTTGCAGAACTGTTGAAAATAATGAAATGCATCAATCATCCAACCAAGACGACATAGTTGCCAGTCTCCAACTGGAAGAGTTTTGTACCATTCCTTTGGATCCGTGGAGAAACTCCATTCATGAATTTGGCAAGAAGATACAAGAAAAAAAACTAGAATTCTTTGATGCGTCAATCGAATCTGAGACTCACGAAGAGGTTAGAAAGATGTGGGATGAACGTGAAAGACTGAGTTCCCTAAGACACATAACATTTCTTATTGTCAATAGCGGACTTGAATCAGACATTACTCAAAAAACAATCAAGGAATACAAAGAGAAATTTGGCAGCCTTCCTGATGAACTTTTGGAGTTAATTGAGTAAAGAAAATGAAAAGAAACCTGAAAAAATATCTGCTGTTATTTCCAGTTGCAATTCTTGCCATTATGGGCACTATCACAATCGGAGAATATCTTTCTGCAGAGACAGTCTTGTCCTCTGAAAAAATCTATGCAAGCAAAATACATTCGGGATACAACAAAGAAAGTACGATTGATGGTTTTGTCAGAATTTCTGACATGGATCCCGGAGGCTCTTTTAGATTCTACTATCCGGATACACAGAACATTCACAATCGTGACGCGTTTCAGGCATTTAATCTGATTCGTCTTCCCGAACATTTTGGTGGAGCCGCAAATGACACTTCTGCATTCAGGGCATACAGTGCGCTTGATTTGGTGTCGCACTGCTACATCAAATACTGGCCAGATGATGGAAGGAATCATAGAATTGAGGATCCGTGCAACAGCTATGGCTATCGCGTGTTTGACGGGGTGGCAATTCACCCGCATGAAAAAGTGGTAAAGGGATCAAACACAGGGGCTTTACCTCAACTTGACTTGTCAATAGACGAGAATGGGTTCCTGCTGGTAGATCCTCCCACATTTACGCGAGAAGAAAACGGAGTAGTGGGGGTCGGACGAGATGTCTCATATGAAGACATTCTAGCAGGTTCTAAAATTTTGTTGGATGTCTACGCTGCAGGCTTTTCTGATTCCGTAATAGTTCCCTTGACTTTTGATACTGGGCACTATCTACATTTTGTAAATCCTAGCAATGACAGACATCCTAGCTTTGAATACTATCATCCGACATCCCGACTTGATGTTATATCCTTGCAGGCAATTCCAAACAGCTACTGCATCCGCGAATCCTGGACTCCAACTAGTCATGGCTATGCAAGGGAATCATTTGGAGTATATGATCAGACGATATTTTACGAAATACGTGATGATTATGATTATCTTTATTTTGATTTCTGCCTTGACGGACACTGGTACAAGATGGAATCCACTGTTCCATTTGAGAAATTATCCAAGATAGTAATCGATGAGTTTGTTGGTAGGAATAATGATTAAAATGAAATTTGAATATGGTCTAATCATGATTGTTGGTCTTTTAGTGTCTGCATCTTTGGGATTAATCTCAATCACGCCAAATGATATTCCCCATTGGAATTATCTGCACGAGATGAAACAGCAAGAATTTGAAGATGGATGTGATATAGACTGTAAGAAAAAACAGAAAGGTGAAAGAGGATACACATGTGTCCAACTTGATTCTGAACAATACATTTGCAGGCCACCAAGAGACATCTTTTACCCTGATGAGGACATGCAAGTCAGAACTGTGTTTCCTCCAACATATGGGGAATTTGCATATGTTCCAGAAAATCAGGAAATGACTGGAAAAAATAAGCTGTTTGATATTGTCAACGTGGCTCTACTCGATGAAGAATCAAAAGAAATCATAGTGAAATTTGAACATCATCATACAAGAATCACTGATGATTATTTTGAATATTCAAGTACATTGTCTCCAGGTGATACCTTTGTTTCTCATTGCCTTGGAGGTGATTCCAAGATGGCGCATGTTGTGGAATATCGTGATTTAATCAACATAGAAGAGCAGAGATACATTGAGTTTTGGGGAACTCATGTGGATATGCCTGATGAGTTGCTTCCATGTAAGATGCCTGAACTAATAGAGCAATCACTTTTAGTTGATCTCAGATTGGGAATAGATTTTGGAGAAGAAAATGAAGACTAGAACATCCATAGTAACAATCACTGCGATGATAATCGTGTCATTTCTATCATTTCAATCTGTGAATGCAGCTGAAATCACTGCCAACATAAACCCACAAAATCCAGAGTCGCAGTTCACTGCAAAATACCAAACAACAGTGCAAATTCAATACGACGAAGGAGGTAAACTACAGAACATTCTAAAGGATAAAAACTGGACAATTAGAAAAACCACAGAAGCTGCAGATTCATACACGGTAGATCTTTTATCAAGACTGAACCAAAAACTATCTCAAGATGGATCTTATGCAAGAATATCTGACTTGTCTGTGGTGTATCAGGCAGAACTCAGGGGACAAAGAAACAACGCATCAATTGACTATACTGTTGTGTTGAGTGGAACATTGTCTGATTATGTAATTACAAAAGACGCTCAAAGGACTCTGATTGACATGGGCTGGAAGGGAATCAGCATAACTGGGCCTGTTCTGATTGACGGATACGACATTAACTTGCCACTCTCTGCAATAATGGAAAAAGAGCCAGAAGTATATTCAATGATATCATCATATCCAAAAGTAACAGACTTGCTGTCTTCAAACATCATGGATGCACAAGACATACAAAATACACCATTGGCTCACTGGCACTTTCTGTTTGACCCGACAGGCATTGATTCTGATGGGTCAGTTGTAATAACTGAATATTCTCTTGATAGCAACAGATTGCAAAAAGGAGATTCCGTGAAAAGTACAACGTATGAAGCCTTTGTGACAGATGCCAATTACAAGGCAGGAATAATACAATCTGCTGATTCTGCAGGTATCAGGATTGTAGGGTTTGCGGCACTTGATACCTTGAATGGTATAGAGATTCTGGGAGTAACACCTCTGCCTCCACAAGGGTTTGCTGTCACAACTACTGGCGATGTTCCGTTTATGATAACTTACGGCTTGCCAATAGCAATGACAGTCGCAGCTTCAGTAATCGGGTATTTCATATTCAAAAACAGAGCCACATTTTTCTAAAATACAATGCAAGTCAAAATGAAGAACTTCATGCATCCGCAAATATTTGACAAACTATTCCACCAAAATTACACTGCATGGCGGATTCAAGTCCATTATCTCCTGAGAAATGTCTGACGTAAAGTGCTTTGTCCACGACTTGTCTCTGATGCTTCCGACCACCATCAAGTCCACATCATTTTTTAATGCAAACTCTACAAATGCTTTCTCTGGAGACAAATACATGTCAATAATATGAAAATCTAAGATCACATTTGCAATAATTGCTTCTTTTTGCAGTTCAGCAGATATTTGTTCAAACTTGTTCAGATCATATTCACGTGAGACCATGTCTACGGATGTCATTATGTCAAGTCCCATTCCTGCAGGATAACTGATCACTTTAACCAATGTTATCTTGGCATTGTTCTGTTTTGCAATGTTTAGTGCATTTTGAAATACCCTGAAAAACACTTTTTGTGGACGGTATGGAACCATGATGTGTTTAATCAACACTGTGATGATATTTTATGACAATAAGAATAATTCTACAAATTTTGATTTTTCAAAAAACTTCTTAATTCTATCTGACTTTGATTATGCATTCAAAATCATTTTGGGAACTGCTCATTCCATTGCCTAGACCATTTTACAACCAGATAAACTGAAAGTACAGTCAAGCCAACTGATGCAAATATGTTGAGAATCATGTATGGTCCTGTGTTGAATTTTCCAACTTGTGGTTCTATTGGAGTCATGTGTGGTGGAAGTGTGGATTCAGGATACCTGTTTCCGTCACCATCAAAACCTTTCTGAGGATTGTTCATTTCATAAAATACTCCTGCAACAACAATGGAACTTATGATTACCGATGGAACTATAACATACAATGCATACAATCGGAGTTTTCTGATTCGATAAAATGCCCACAAGTTGACAGGAGATATTATTGCAAATACAATCTGCCATCTGATGCTTACCTTTCCTTTTGCAGGCATGTGTTTGCTGTCTGTCCAGAATTAATTACCCTTTCTAATTATTTTGTGAGATTAATTCCATATATTTTATAAAAACAATAATTTTTACTGGAATCCTATTGGACCATCACTTACATCTACAAGCATCATTGGAGACTCGTGATCGTCTTTGTTATGCCAGTATGCAACTGCCATCCATAATTCAGTATTAATTGTAAATTCACTCTGATATGATGTGTCTTTAGCATCTACCTGAACTATGTGCTCACCTTGATTCAACTTGAAATAAAATGGATAAACCTGATGCTGGTCTCCAACATCAAAGCCTTGATCTACTTCCAAGTGATCATCAATTCTGACTTTGGTGTTGACTAGCCTATCATCAACACTCTGATTGGAGACATACAGTGTAAAGTTTGTATCCTCTGGAATGCCCAAAGGCTTCATTTCAACCACAAACACAACATAAAGTCCTGCAAAAGATTGATGTATTGTTCCACTCCATTTTCTGTATCAAAAAACCCCATAATCACTACAGTCAATTTGGTAAAAAATCTTTTAACCTGTACCATGCATTCTCATTTATGGCAAAACCAATACCGGATGGGTTTCACACAGTGACTCCCTCAATTGTTCTAAGCAACTCCAAGGAAGCAATAGAATTTTACAAAAAGGCATTCGATGCAAAGGAAATCTATCAGATGCCTACTCCGGATGGCAAGACAATGCATGCCATGATTCAGATTGGCGACTCTTTTGTAATGATGAGCGATGAGTTTCCGCAGATGGGCTGTACTTCCCCGACGACTGTAGGCGGCACTTCGACTACAATTCACTTGTATGTGGAGGATTCAGACAAGGTCTACAATCAGGCAGTGCAAGCAGGTGCCAAACCCGCAATGCCAATCACGGATGCATTTTGGGGTGACAGATGCGGAAGCGTTATTGATCCATTCGGACACTCATGGATGGTATCAACTCACAAAAAAGACCTGTCTCCGGAGGAAATGCGCAAAGCTACCAAAGAATACATGTCAAAACAACACGGTTAGCAATAGATATTTTTCATTCTTTTGTAAATTGACGGATCAATCCGCACCAATGTAAGAATATCATATCATACTGACAAGAATCAAATCACAATGCTTATGAATTCATCTTGATGGGTATTGTTACACCTTTGCCTTTTGATTCAAATGTTATGTTACGTGTGATCACTGCGCCAAATTCTGCATTTGCTCAAATCCGAGACAACGAAGAGAGATACTTTTGTACCGTCAATTGTAGTTTTTTTGTTTGCATCTGTCATTGGCCTGCTTGTGATGATGCCGTTTGTCATGATGCCGCTTGATGATGCATACTATGAGAATTTTGAGAAAAATGACATAGATGTTGACATCCCAGTGGGTTGGGCAGATGCAATGTTCTTTGTGGGAATCAGCGTAATAACTGGAATTATTTCAAACGTGTTGTTTTATTTCATTGGAAAAAAACTGGGGGGCAATACAAACTGGAAGAAGGTTTTTTCTGTTATTTTCTATGCATATGTTACGGTCATTCCGATGATGGTGCTCTTGGTGCCTGATGTTTTTGTTGTGGAGTTCCCTTACCGCAATAGACCCATCATATCTCATGGCATCTGATGCAGACGAAGATATGTTTTCCATGATTGGGCCTGCTTTAGGCTATGTGGGCCTGATGGCGATTGTCGCAATCGGATTTGTCGCATGGATTTTTATCATCTCAATAAAGGCAGTAAAGACAGTAAACGGATTTAGTACTGCAAAGGCCTTGGGTCTCATTATCTTGGTCATGATAATATCCTCAATCATAATCACTCCACTTGGCATGTGATTTTTTAAACGAATAGATTTTGTTTATTTGAGAAATTTTAGAAAAATTAATTCCACGTGGATCTTTAATCCATCCGTGAGTTGATTAATGGGCCTCAATCAACAAAACAATTCAAAGCATTTTCCAGACTGCCTTCTTGTGTGAGAACAAAAGAAAGTACGACTGTCTTGCAAGGTATATGCTGTCAAGATCCATCGTATGGACAGTGAGGTTTCTCAACGTGTCACTCAGCTGGTTCTTTCCATGCTGGTACTCGAAAATCTGCCGCTCAATCGTTTCTTGGCTGTGTTTTGGGAGTTTTTTGTAAAAGTGACCGTACATTCTTCTCAACGCATTGGCATGTTTGGAGCGCGTGGGATGTTTGCTCAATGCTATAATTAGGCAACCTGAATAGTATTCCACAACTGCACTTGCAGGCAGTTTTTCATGATTGGCAACAACGTTTCCCATCTTGTTTAGATGCATGGGACTAAATGCCATAAAGAGATACTTGTTGGTCGTGTGAAATCGAACCAGTTTGCTCATGGAAGGTCTTGATTTTATTGGTTCAAACTGCTCTAGAACATATTGACAGATGTCCGAGATTTTTAATTTATTTTCATCCAACCTTTGGAATCCATCTCAATTAGTATTTGAAGCATCTTGGAATTTTCTCATAGTGCCAAATACAGGCATCTCAAATCACTCTTAACAGATCTATAATATCCACGTGGGTCCGGAAACATCTTGCCTAACTATAACCCCAAAAGTGTAATGCTCCCATCGGGATTTGAACCCGAGTCTTTGGCTTGAGAAGCCAAAATGCTTAACCGGACTACACTATAGGAGCTTGATGAAAAATAATCCAATCTCAATTTAAAGGAAATGTTTTGACTTTGCATGAATTTGTAAAACTTTGTGAGTTGATTCCTTTATAGAAAAATCAACGATATCTCTATCATGGATATCAAAAAATTCCTCGAAGAAAATGGATTATCTGGGTATCCTGTTGGCCTTGGTGGTTGTAGAATCTTTGATTTATCTTTTGATTCTTGTGATTATGATGTTTTTGTCTTTGATGGAAAATCTGAGTCTGATAAAATTATTCCATGCTCTGGAGAATTTGTAACTCTTCATCATGCCTCCCTTTCTGAAAATCGTTCTGATGTGTTGCTTCAATATGATCAAATGGAAATAATTCATGATGAATCCTGGGATTTGAGAATGATGCTTGCAAAAATTCGTGAAAAACATGTTTCATTATTTTCAGATTTTGCAAAAAACTGTCTTATCGAATCACAATTTTGTTGTCAAAAAACTAGAGAATCCCTTGAATCTTCTGATGCATTTGCAGCTTGTTGGCAAAAATGTGCATCTTACTATTTGGCTAACGCTATTTCTGCAATTAATCTCCAACGTTCAAGCCCCTCTCACATGCTGGACTCTCTTCGAAAACTAGAGAAAAATTCTATCAACGAACACATTTCTGTTGTAACCCAGACAGTTGGAATTGAGCGAGCCACACCAACATTACTTGAGCGCATGCTAAAATCAACCAAAGGGTTCTCTGATTTAGTTGAAAAAAATAATCGCTCTGAAATCATTCAGCAAAAACATGATTTCTTTGTAAACAACTCTATGATTTCTGATTGTTATTTTTATTTGGGTTATGTGAATAAAGAAAATTTTGTCAAAATCAAGGACTCCTTAAATCGAAAGCAAGACCTGATTCACATCTTAAAAGTTGCATTTGATGTTGAGGCTGATTCTAATCTTCTCAAACAGCAATCAGAACTGGTGCAAAAATCTTGCCATGAAATTCTTCAAATTATTTCGAGTGCGTAAAGTTCTATTTGGATGTACTAACCTTTTAAAATAAGTAAAATTACCAGTTTATCATGGTAGATCAAGCATGTGGATGCGAAGCTGACAGCGGCGATCCAGATTACTCATGTGATTGTGCAATGCAAGGTCATTGCATATGCAGTTCTGATTGCAAATGTAATACAGACGTTTGTAAAGAAGCAACTAAAGATATGTAATTGGAATAGTTCCAATACTAATTTTTTATTTTTTGATTAATCTTCTTCGTCATCAAAGCCCCATGATTTTACTAATTCTTTTTGGAACTTGTCAGCTTGTTTTTCATCCAGTGAAAATCCACAGTTCTTATGAGTAGGAACGACAGTCATCCCATCTAGCTTGAATTCTACTTCATACAAGTGGACTTTGGAACATTCACACATTTCTGGAATTTCTGTACTTATTCCTCTATATTTGCTTATTTGAATAGATTTTACTCGTTATTTTTCTCATTTGTGTTATATCTGAAAAACCTTTAACTATCCGTTTTGACAATTTTGTACAGATTTGAAAGGAACATTGATGATATTTACTGCAATTACTGTACTGCTTCTTGGTTTAACTGCCCCATCTGCGTTTGCACAGTTTCAATCTGGAGGTGTTTCATCTGATTCAATTCCAGATGGTAGTGCTTGGTATGCTGGTGAAGGTCTCAAACAAGGTGATTTCTTTTCTTTTTCAATGTGTCATGTTGATTACAAAGAATGCTCAAATTTTGAAATGGATATGTGGATTAAAGGTGATAAACAGGTTGGAAGCGAAACAAAATGGCTAGCCGAAGTTGCAGTCTTTGACGGAAAAAAAATAATTGTAGGTGAGATGGAACTTGGAAAAATTGCACCTGAACCAACTGGTGGTAGTATCGAGTTAGGACTTTATCGTGGGGCTTTCAAATCCTCTATTGTCTGGCTATCTGCATTTGCAACATCTGATGATAGCTCAGGTGGAAAAGGACCGAAAAAATTCTCTGCAGCATCGTGGGGAAAAATTGGAAACATTGGTGGAGAGCAAGTGGTTCCAATGAAAATTGAAACAATTACCGTTCCTGCAGGAACTTGGGAAACTGTTCAAGTTGGATGGAAAACTGGTGGTGTAACAAGTAAAGTTTGGATTGTTGATGATTTCCCATTTCCCATAAAAGCTAAAACATACACTCATGTTTCAGAAGGAATTCCTCCAACTGAATATGAATTTTCACTATTAGACTATAAAGAAAATGTCCAAGAATCCCCAATTGCACAATATCATTCTTCTGCAGATGAATACAAAGCTGCTGGATGTGATACTGATTTTGAAAAGGATACAAGTGTCAAAAAACCAACCCATAACTTTGATTACCAAATCCATGCTTTCTATGGACCTGAAGATCCTGTCAAAGGTTGTGAAATGCAATGGCTAATCAAATTTATCAGCAAATATGATGATACTGAATTTTTAAACCAAGTTCAATTTGATTTTCTAGTGGTTGATGATAATCTAAAACCTCTAAGATCAATTGCACAAGAAGAGGGCAGAAATTATCTCTATTCTCCATCAGGACAATACATACTTGATATGATTGTAAGAGAGGATCCTGGCACTGTAAATTATGTGATTTGGGTTTATGGATTAGCCCGTGAAGGTATTGTTCCAAATGTTGCATCTGACTATCTGAAAATCCCTGTCAAGATTTATGCCCCTGATGGCTCTGTTCCGGTAATTGTTCCTGACCCTGTACCAACACAAGAAATCCCATCTTGGATTAAAAACAATGCTGGATGGTGGGCTGAGGGTGCAATAGATGACAATTCCTTTGTTCAAGGCATACAATTCCTAATTAAAGAAGGAATCATGAAAATCCCTCCAACCTCTCAAGGAACTGGAGGAAGCAATGAAATCCCATCTTGGATTAAAAACAATGCTGGATGGTGGGCTGAGGGTGCAATAGATGACAATTCCTTTGTTCAAGGCATACAATTCCTAATTAAAGAAGGAATCATGAGAGTATCTTCTTAGACTCATCTACATTCAAATTGTGATAATTTGTTAAAAATTCTGAATCATCATGGTTGGTCTTTTCAAACATCCTAAACGACATCTCAAAAAACTACTCAAAGATGGAGAGTATGACCAAGCAATAGAGTATGGGCGGAATTTAGAATCTAAATATTCTGATGATCATGATTTTATGTTCATCATGGGTAGTGCATTCTTAATTGTTGATGATTTCAAAAGGGCATTGTCTTATTTTCAGAAAGCCTTTGAGTTGGATAATGATGACGTTGAAACTTTAACTTTGAAAACCAATACTCATTTGGCTTTGGAACAAAAGGATGAAGCCATTGATTGCTGTAGACGTATAATCAAACTTGAACCAAAAAATACAGAGGCTCAATCACTACTTGAAGAACTAGAGAACCTTTGATTTTAAAAAAAATTATTTCTTTTTCATCTCGTAAGCATTTTCCATTAACCAATTACAAAATGCTGTAACCTTATCATCAAATTCAGTCCATATGTGGACTGAGTGAGGTAAAATATCTATTTTCCATTCGTCTGTAAATACTCGTACCCCTTCCTTGTTCTCATACATGTAAGCATCTTCTGTTTTAACATTTCCTAACATTTCCAATGCTTTTTGTTTGATAATTTCTCTGTCCATTGGAAACCTCTTTCTATCATAATCTATGATCAAACTCAAATCTCTTTTCCCATACATTTCAAAATCTTCTATTCTTCCTTGCTTTGGAAAATTTACAATTAATTTGATGTTGTATAATTTTCCAACTTCTTTACCAATCTCTACAATTCTTGTATATGCCATTGCTGGGTTTTTCTTTAATAGAAATCTAATTTGTGCTAGGTCTTTTTTTAACTCTGCCTGCAAGTCTGCAATCAATTCTGAAAATATCATGGTTAGTCTTTGAAAAATTCCTATTATAATCATTAATTTTAGTCAGGATTGGTTTTTTTAGAACTTCGATTACTTCTGATTATGGCAATGCCTCAAGATTATGATGGTATGAGAACTGATGATGCTTCACTCAGGACTAATAATGTAGATGATTACAGGAGAACCTGTATTGATTTTATCGAAGACATATCTCATGATTATGAAGCCTGGGTTGACTATTACAAATTGCCTGAGGATGAGGACAAGCGAAGACGTGCTGGAATTCATGCAGTAATTGCTAGAACTAACGAATGGATCGCAAAAGTTCCCCAATCCATCAAAGCAGTAGATGTAGTTATGAATGATGGAATTCAAAAGATGGCCGAGTCCACTGCAGGAAAACCCTTTGAAATTGGAGTCTTTGTAAATAGCACTGCAAGCTATACTGAAGCAAATGCAGGAATAATTGATGTTAACGTAAAAGCAGCTGGACGGAATGGGAGAAAAGTTAGAT
>Ga0224506_10002489_pt1 | contig 12507 bp, 14 predicted proteins | sample SF_Jan12_sed_USG_2_FD_169108 | JGI IMG/M metagenome (GOLD analysis project Ga0224506, IMG submission 169108) | Sediment microbial communities from San Francisco Bay, California, United States - SF_Jan12_sed_USGS_8_1 | ecosystem: Environmental > Aquatic > Marine > Sediment | place: USA...
GCTAGAGTCCTCTACACTGTGCCCAGAGCTGGACAGATGGGATACTTCCAGAGGACAGAATACAACAAGCGGATCTTAAGAATTGGCGATAATGGGGATGAGGTAACGCCAAAAGGAGGCTTCAAAAGATACGGCCCAAGCAGAGGGGAGTACATGCTGATCAGCGGATCTGTTCCGGGACCTGCTAAGAGGCTGATAAGGCTGAGATATCCAGCTAGACCTCCGAAGACCATGCCAGAGGGAGCACCGGAGATAACTTATCTGTCCCTTGAGTCTCAGCAGGGAAAGTAGGGAGGAAGAGAAGATGGGCAAGGCATCATCGAAGGTCTTCGATCTCAAAGGCAAACCCGTAGGGAAAGTGCGCCTACCTAAAATATTCAAGTTCCCAATCAGACCTGATGTGATAAAGAAAGCAGTCGTGACAATGCAATCACACCGCATACAACCACAGGGAAGAGACAAATACGCAGGCAAGAGGACAACCGCTGAGTCTTGGGGTGTTGGAAGAGGAATCTCTAGGATCCCAAGGTTAAGAGGCAGGGATAGAGCTGCCTTCGCACCGGGAACTGTGGGAGGCAGGTCCGCACATCCTCCTGTCGCTGAGAAGAAAATCGTGAAGAACATCCCCAAAAAGGAGAAACGGCTCGCACTGTACTCCGCTATAGCCGCTACAGCCTCGAGGGAGACGGTTGAGTCAAGGGGACATATCGTCGATGATGTGCCAGATTTCCCGTTGGTGGCTACCGATGAGATCCAAAGTCTAAGGAAGACAAGCGACATAAGGAATCTCCTACTGGAACTGGGTGCATTGCCGGATACTTACCGTGCGAAAGAGAGCATAAAGGTCCGCGCAGGGAAGGGTAAGATGAGGGGAAGGAGAAAGAAGGTTGCCGTAGGTCCATTGATCGTGGTCTCAGAGAACGAAGGCATAGTGGAGGCAGCACGGAACATCCCAGGTGTAGAAGCCGTCACCATAGACAGTTTGAATGTTGAACTTCTCGCCCCTGGAACCCATCCTGGCAGGCTCACAATATGGTCTAGCTCAAGCATTGAGAAGCTTAGAGAACTAACGGAGGGGAGAGCGGCTTGAACCCCCAAGATGTCATTCTCTACCCGATCATGACCGAATCCACAACCCGTCAGATTGAGGAAGAAAACAGACTAGTCTTCATCGTCAACATAAGAGCCGACAAAGTTGACGTCAAGAGAGCCGTTGAAGAGCTCTACGAGGTTGAGGTCAGTAAGGTCAACACATTGATCACAGCTAGAGGAAGAAAGAAGGCCTTTGTCAAGTTAGGCCCAGATTATAAGGCCGCAGATGTAGCTATAAAGCTAGGAATCCTGTAGGAGGAGAGAGCAGTGGGAAAGAGAATTAGGGTGCAAAGGCGTGGAGCGGGTTCGCCGACATTCAGGGCCTCAACGCATAAGCGGGTGGCCCCAACCCGTTACCCGAACCTGACCAAAGATCTTAGGGAAGGCGTGATTCAAGGACAAGTCGCGGAGCTTCTGCACGATCCTGGAAGAGGATCACCATTAGCGTTGATAGAGCTCGAAAACGATCAGACCTACAACTCTGTTGTAGCTGAAGGCGTTCACGAAGGACAAGCAATAGAACTCGGGGGAAAAGCTCACATTGAAGTCGGCAACGTCATACCTATGGGAGAGATTTCTGAAGGGACTGTCGTCTGCAACATAGAGCTCTCTCCAGGCGACGGCGGAAAGCTCGCACGTTCCTCAGGATCCTACGCGACTGTAATCTCTCACACGCCAAACGGGACTATGGTAAAGCTGCCTTCAGGGAAGACGAAATATATTAATGACCATTGCCTAGCGACGGTCGGCGTTGTTTCCGCCGCTGGAAGGGTTGACAAACCTCTATTGAAGGCCGGCGTAAAGTTCCATTGGATGAAGGCGAAGGGGCACAAGTATCCCAGAACTCGTGGTAGAGCTATGGTCGCAGCTGCCCACCCCTATGGGAGCAGTAAGAGGGGTGCGAGAAAGGTCACAACAGTATCGAGAGATGCGCCTCCAGGCAAGAAGGTAGGCCTTATTGCCGCAAGGAGAGCCGGCAGGAGACAGAGGAAAAGAAGATAGATTCGTGACCTCTCTGACGTTTGGAAAGGTTTAATAGGTCCCACCAGACTCAGTTGTTCCTGAAGTGGTAGAATGCCTAGAGAGTTCAAGTATCGCGGATACACGTACGAGAGCTTGCAGAAGATTTCCATGGATGATTTCATACGCTTGCTGCCGGCTCGTCAGAGGAGGAGTCTACAGCGCGGACTAACGATTGAACAGAGAAAACTGCTTGAGAAGATCAGGAGCGTGAAGGAATCCGACGGGGACAAGAACGAAGTCATAAAGTCCCATGCGAGAGACATGATCATCCTCCCAGAGATGGTTGGGGTGACCCTGCTGGTGCACAACGGGAAGGAGTTCGTCCGATTGGAGGTAAAACCAGAGATGATCGGGCACTATCTAGGCGAGTTCGCCATAACGAACAAGCCGGTCAGGCATGGAACCCCAGGAATCGGCGCCAGCCGGAGCAGCATGTACGTTCCACTGAAGTAACACTTCACTTCTTAACTTGCTTTGCCACTATCTCTAGCTGATCTTCTGTGATCACATTCATCTCATAGAGTCTCGTGGTTACTTCGCTAACCCTGAAGAGAGAATGAACCTCAACTCCACCATTAAGCAGCCTTTTTCTTCCGCCTTCCTCCCTATCCAGCAGCACAAAGGCGTCCGTCACCACGCCGCCTTCGGATCTGACGGCCGCGGCGGCCCTCCTTAAGCTCAAACCTGTGGTAATCAGATCGTCAACCAATAGGACGCGATCACCAGAGATTAGCACACCCTCGATGCGACGCTCTCTCCCGTGCAACCTGACGCCTTGTCGGATGAATATGAATGGCTTGCTCAGATGATATGCGAGAACGGATGCAAATGGAATGCCCGCGATCGGTATGCCAGCGATTCGGTCAAAGTCTTCAGAAAGCTTGCTTCTTACATAGTCGACGCACAATCCGAGGACCTCGTGGAAGGCGTCGGGGAAGCTCGAGACAACTCTTAAATCCATATAGTATGGTGTGACTCGTCCACTTGAGAGCTTGAAGGTTCCGAACTCCAAGGCGTCGATCTTCTTTAAGATCCCGCAGAACTTATCTAACATTGCTTCCCTATCGTTACCCATAGGTATCTGCTCAAAGAGTATCTGGACCTTCTATCTTATGTACGTATTGCAGATCATCCTGAGAACGAAGCCATAGAAATGTGTTTGACCAGATAAAGCATCTACCAGTAGACGGTCTGTTTCGGTTTTCCAGCTAACACAGCCTCGGTCTCGTCAGGTTCAAGCGTCTTTCTCACTCCGAGCTTGTAATGCCAGTCAAAGCAGCAATAGCGGACGAGCTTAACCCTTTTTCCCCGGATCTCTTCCCGAACAACCTCGTCAGGTGTTCGCTTCGAGAAGTTGGTGATCTCGATATTGAATATGCACTTCTCCCATTTGCTACCTTCCTCGTCCGTCATGTACTCTCCGGTTTTCTCTATGTCTATGACCTTCCCCTGTAGCTTTCTGATCTTCTTTGCCATCGAAGCACCGCTTCAACCATTCTGTTCGTGAGCTTATATGCTTTTCTAGACATGCTTTCAGCAGTACGTCGAGTTCAAGACCTCGTTATACCCAGCTTTTCCAGAATCGCTATGATCCCGCTGTGAGTCTCCCTTGTGCCCTTTTCGCCATCTCCAGGAAGCTTGTAATGGGTCTCGATAGAGATGCAGCCCGAGTACCGATCCTTCGCGAGTGATCCAAACTGGCCTTCGTGGTCGATCTTCCCGCTACCGACAGCTACGAACTCGCTCTTTTCCGTGTTGGGGTCGACAGCTACGTCCTTTAGGTGCATGTGAACCATTCGGTCCTTGACTTGCAGATATCCGTCTGGATAGGGCTTCTCACCGGCCACGAATGCGTTACCGGGATCCCATAGCAAGCTGAGATTCCTCGAATCGATCTCCTTCGCCAGTTCACAGGCCTCTTTTCCTGTCCCTGTGAATGTTGAATGCTCGTTCTCTAAGGCAAAGGTAACACCTTCAGATTCGCAGAGGTCAACAGCCTCATTGACTCTATCGACGATCGTTTCCCAATACTGCTCTCGGTTTTCTTTGATCCAGAAGGCAAAGCCTCTGACGAGCTCAGCGTCGAAGAATTTTGTTATCTCGACAACCCTAGGTAGGAAGCGGAGATGATCTCTGACCTCTTTATCATCATCAATATTGCATTTGAACAGAGGAGAGGAGATGCATACTACTTCCAATCCAGCGGATTTGGCCATCTTCCTCACCTTCCTAAGTTCGGAGTCGGCGAAATCTTTGATGTTCTTACCCCAGCCCTGTCGGAGTTCGACGCATTCAAGCTCAAGATCTCGGGCAACATCCACAGCTCTCTCTATGTCCAGTGAAATCTCATCAGTTATAACACCCAATCTGAATGTAGCTCTCAACCAAGCCACAACCCAATCAATATCTATATGATCTCTGAAAAGAGAAACACCCGTTCACACTTAATTGAGTTTGCATGCAACACTGAAGCATAGGCAGCAACTTGTGAAGGACGGAGATCGAGCAAAGTCTTTAATCAAAGATAGGAACTCCAAGTTTATGCAAAGGCGAAGTTGCCGATGCAGAGATCGAGCGTTACGTTCCAACCGGAAGGGAAAAGGGTTGAGGCGACAATAGACCAAACCCTGTTTGATGCTGCTGGGAAGTTGGGAGTCGACATCCAATCCCTGTGCGGCGGCAGAGGCATATGTGGCAAGTGCAGGGTGATTGTTCGAAGTGGAACACATTCTCTCTCTCATACTTCTGACGCTGAAGAGCGCTTTCTATCAGAGAGCGAGATAAGAACCAATTTCCGGTTGGCATGCCAAGCTATTGTCAAAGGCCTAGACACAATAGTCGTTGAGGTTCCGAGGCAAAGCCGAATCGGCCAGCAAAGGCTTCTCCTAAAAGGTTTGGAGAGGCCGGTCCAGCTGATGCCTTCGGTTAGGAGGCTAAGTGTTAGTCTCAAGAAGCCTTCATTGCTCGATGTGGAGTCAGATGCAGGTAGGCTTCTAAGAGCGTTAAGGAAAAAAAGCGGGAAAGAGCTAAGAATCGACTACGAGGCGTTGAAAACCATTCCACACGCCGTACGGGGAGGCAACTGGGCCGTAACAGCCATCACATGGATGGATCGTGAACTGATCTCAGTCAAGCCTGAAAAGCAATCCGAAAACCTCTACGGCATGGCCGTCGATATAGGGACAACTAAGATAGCTGCGTACCTCCTCAACTTGGATACTGGGGAGATCTCCGCGACGGTTTCGATGATGAATCCCCAGATACCCTATGGCGAGGACGTAATCTCCAGAATCTCATACATCATGAGGGATGAGAAGAACCTCGAGAAGATGAACCGCATCGTTATCAGCGGGATAAATGAGCTGATCGATGAGGCATGTAAGAAAGCCGGAATTGACCCAAAAGACATCTATGACATGATAGTGGTTGGCAACACAGCCATGCACCACATCTTCCTGGGTGTCTCACCGAAGTATGTCTCCTTGTCACCTTACCCGGCAGTGGTCCAATCGTCCTTGGACGTAAAGGCCAGAGACCTTGGTGTCAGGATGAACTGTGGCGCTTACGTTCACGTTTTCCCAGCTATAGCTGGCTTCGTAGGGGCTGACGCCGTGGCAGATGCCCTTGCGACAGGGATCTACGAATCTGAAGAGATGACCATGTTGGTCGATATCGGAACAAACACGGAGATAATATTGGGAAACAAAGAGAAGCTCCTGTCGTGCTCCTGCGCGTCCGGTCCAGCCTTCGAGGGCGCCCACATAAAACACGGCATGAGGGCGGCAACCGGTGCCATAGAGCATATTTGGATAGATCCCAGGACTATTGAGGTCGGATACAGCACCATCGGTAATGTCAAACCCAGCGGATTGTGCGGGTCAGCGATCGTAGACGCTGTGGCTCAATTCTTGAAGACGGGAATGATAGCTCCGGAAGGGAACTTCCAGCGCTCAGAGACAGAACGCCTTCGGAGGAACGAGAACAAGCCCGAATTTGTCATTGCTTGGAGCGATGAAAGTTCCACGGGGGACGACATCGTTGTTACCCAAGGCGATATCAGGGAGGTACAGCTCGCAAAAGCAGCCATCTATACTGGCGCCGCTATCCTCATGAAGCGCATGAAAGTTGACTTCCGAGATATCAAAAAGGTCTTCATCGCAGGGGCATTCGGGAACTACGTAGATCCCCAAAGTGCTAGAACGATCGGGATGTTCCCAGATGTTCCGATCCAGAACGTTCAGTTTGTCGGCAACACAGCTGGCTCAGGAGCTAGGATGGCTTTGCTATCAACCCAGATGAGAAGAGTAGCTGAGGAAGTCGCCAGAAGAATTGAGTATATCGAGCTAGGCGCAGACCCAGACTTCCACAAAGAGTTCCTGAACGCCACATACTTTCCCCACAAGGAGACTGAACGATTTCCGAACGTAATGAGGCTAATGGAAAAAGACTGACGCGTCACCATTGCCTGCTAGCTCTCTTCGTGAGAGCTGTCCAGCATATCCCACCAGAAACTGGCCGTGCTCAATCGTGAGCCATGAGATGGTCGAGAGGAGTATTCGCTCATTTGCCGATCAGTGCAAGCAACAGTCAAAGCGCTGGTTAGGATCCGTCGACAGAGGAATATAGTGCCTTTCTCGAGACCTTTACAACATCATTTTCGGATGCGGTTTTTCACCCAGGTTTCATAATAAGCGTCAAGATGCGCCGGTTTGTCCTCCTGATGCATAAAAACTCCGTTATATCTCTTTGCAAGCGACATTAGAAAGCTAAGTTCAGAGATTATCTCTTTTCGGCTTCCATGGATCATCTTTTCACGCCTCATGGAGATGGACAAGACCTTCCTTCCACCGTACTCCGCTAGGATCCTGGTCAGTTGGGTGTGGCTCAGTCTGGCGTCCGGATTTATCTTAAGCCCATCCACGCCGGCCCACACTAGTCCATCAATCAAGGGTGTGTAATCTCCATCAGAAACGAATATCAGCTTTATTCCCTCGTCCCTTATCGCCTGCCATATTTTCCTATACAACGGAAAGAGGTGCTCCCAGTACCATGTTGGGGAAACCATGGGTCCAAGCTCCGTTGCGATGTCATCATGACTGACAAAGGCTTTGATTCCTGTCGTAGACCAAGCTTCTACGTGTCTCTTTGAGACCTCCGCATACTTGGCTAAGGCTTCATCGAGTAGATTCTGATCTTGATAGATCAATCTAGCCAGGAATTTCCATCCTATGTGGGCTATAAAGAAGGTTAGAAGTGTCAAATAGAATTCCCCCGCGACGAGAGTTAATCCACCAAGCGTCTCCTGCAAGCATCCCCAACTCTCCTTATAGTTTTCGGCTATTTCCTTAACGGATCTTTCTTCGTCTTCGCGTGGATCGTATCTCTTGAGATATCTCTTAAGCTCGTCATAGGTTTTGAAGGGCCTCTCTGCGACCCAGAGATATGTTGCTGTCGGTGTACGTGCAACTCTGCATCCTTTGTACGCTGTGTGCCAAGCATCTGTAAAGGGGAAATCCTCCCTGAAATCCTCAAAGCTCCCGTATACAGTTTGCTCAACCTTCTTTTCCTCCCATGCATGCATCGACTGCTCATTCCTGATTCCCATACGATAAACCATATCGACATCGAGGGTCCGATACAGCGCATGTATGTGTTCTTCGTAGTTGTGTCTGCTGATGCCGGTTATTCTCTCAGCGAACTCAGCGTCTCCGATGGTGCCTAGCAAAGGTATCTTATCCGTGAGCTCGAGGTTAAGAGCCCTCAAAGCCCGGTCGTATGTCAAACCGATTCAACATCCCTATTTCCTTCGTTGGTTTTTCCATGGAATGCCCGTAAACTCAAGTTGAATTTCTGATCTGCAATGCTCGAGAGGGATTCTCTATCAGAATCTTGTCTACTAGTTTCTGGTCAAAACCTGACGCTAGCATTAGAGGTACGAAATCTCTAACCAGATATGCGTAGCCCCGGATGTCGCCTCCTCCCTCTTCGCCGACATGATACCACCCAGCATCCTGAGACAATAGAAGTTGATCCTCGAAGCCATTCTTCACCATAAACAGTATCAGCTTAATAGTCTTTTCTGCATTCTCTTCTCTCAAAGCGTCATACTCAACCCATGCTCCCTCTTGTGCGACCTCAAGATGGTACTTCAAATCCCCCTCAGCATCACAATGGACCACTATCAATTTATCAGGATCAAGATCTTCTTCTCTAAGAATGTCTAATATATGCTTGGCAGCAACGCCACTTGCAGTGTGGCATGCAATAGTGGCGCCTGTTAGGAGGCTACATCGGGCAGCAGCTCTAACAATCTTCTGTTGCATAGGAGCTATGGGTCCAGGGTTAACCGCAATCTTTATGAAGCCAGCCTTGACAGATGTCCCTTCGATTCCACTTTCGACTTCATCCTTCCAGATGCGCGCGAGCTGGTCCGCTGAATTTTTCAACGCGAATTTCGGAAGATAAGGCTCCTTGTAAAGACCTGTGTTAGTCACAATGTGGATATCTGAAGCTTCTGATAGACTGGCAAGCAGATGACAGTCTCTCGCCATGAAAGCAGGCGTGCAATCCACAAACCCTGTGACTCCCAATTGACGTATCTCCGCCAAGTAAGGCAGCATGAGATCGAAGACTTCCTTCTGATCATAGCGGTCTCTGCTTACTTCATCGGCTCCAATGAAGTCACAGATCACGTGTTCATGAACTAAAGCTAAACCAAATTCATCAGGAGAGATATCTCCGAGAACGGTCTGAATCTTTGCCATAAGTATGGTTCCCGATTCTGGACATTATATGTTTTTTGTCTATTGCATAACAGACACCCGAATCCACAAATCCGTCAGCACCTTAACTGCGAGAACCATCTATCTCTTCCGATGATAGGAAGGAGAAACGATGAAGATCAGAAGAAGTAATGGCTTCAGACATCGCCTTTTAAGCCTAGAGAGGGAATAGCTGGCAGGGGACAGAATGAAGAGAATCATAGTCGATACTGACATTGGGATTGATGATGCTCTAGCATTGATCCTAGCACTAAAATCGAAGGAATTGCGATTAGAAGCGATAACAACGGTCAGCGGGAACGTTCACGTTGACAAGTGCACAAAGAACGCATTAAGAATACTTGAACTGATGGACAGAAAGGATGTACCTGCTGCAAAGGGAGCGTCGAGACCGCTCAAGAGAGAACTGCACACAGCTGAGCATGTGCATGGAAAGGACGGATTGGGGGATTCTGGCCTCCCAGAGCCGAAGATAAAGCCAATCGACAAGGTTGCCGCAGATATGATAATCGAGAAGGTCGCAAGAGACCCCGGAGAAATGACCCTTGTCCCCATTGGTCCGTTAACGAACATCGCGCTTGCGATGGAAAGAGAACCTCGGCTCGCAGAAAAGGTAAAGGAGATCGTTTTGATGGGTGGGGCGTACGGCGTCTCCCGTTACGGATATGGAAACGCCACGCCAGTTGCAGAATTTAATATATACACCGATCCAGAGGCTGCAAGAAGAGTGTATGAGTCCGGAGCGCAAGTAACAGCTATTGGACTTGACATTACAAACGATCCAGAAACTCTATTGACTCAGGAAGATCTCGGAGAGATAGAAAGAGCAGATTCAACGGCGGCGCAGGTTGTTGTGAAGATTACAGAGAACCTCTTTAACTACAATGAAAGACGTATGAGCCGCAGGGCTATGGCCATACATGATGCGATAGCTGTCTCATATCTGATATATCCGAATTTGTTCACGGTTAAGAAATATAGAGTTGACATCGAGACGAAGGGAGAGTTCACAACCGGTCAGACTGTAACAGACAGGAGGATTGGAACCCTAGAGAATGATGCTGATATCAGTGAAGCGAACGTCCACGTATGCACAAGTGTGAGAGGCAGACAACTGGTGAACCTTCTGGTTAACAGAATCATGAAATGAGCCTGTCCAACACGTTTGTCAGCGGATAGCAGTGCAAGATCTTTCTTGCTGTGTGTTTCGCTGGCGCGTCCTCACCAACTTCTTCGCCTCTCCATTTCCTAGCCTCCACAGAAAAGGCTTAAGTATAATGATTTCCCCTTCTGGCGTCAGCGAAATGATTTCTGGTGGTCTCTTTGGCTATGCTTGAGCAGACTGGAGGGGTAGTCTCGAAGTCCGGCTTGAAGCCAACGCCTCTTGCCAACTGGAAGCCTGAAGTCTACCTAGCACAAGGAAAGTCCCCTTACGAGATGGTCTGCGACGTGTTCGACGGTATCAGGGTTGAGAGAGTTATCGAACCCGGCGATGTCGTTATTGTGAAGCCGAATTTCTCAATGCTCTGGAAGCTGCCTTGGAAGGGAACTCTGACCAGCCGTGAGATGATAGAGGCCACTGTCAAAGCTGTAAAGGAGCGGACCGACGCTGGTCAGATAATCATTGCAGAGGGTGGGGGAGGAAGCCAGACTTGGGAGAGCTACTTCAAATTCAATATTGTAGAGATCGCTCAGAAGTACGGCGCTGGCCTAGTCGATCTGAACTGGGATGAGACTTGGAAGATCAGAATTCCCAACGCCTATGTGATGAAGGATCTCTGGGTCACTAGAACGATCCATCAAGTAGCTGACGTCGTAATCTCGCTACCAGTCTTGAAGGTGTGGGGTTCAGGTGTAACTCTCGCACTCAAGAACATGATTGGAGTCGCGCCCGGACGGCACTACGGCTTCGGCAAGGAAGGTGTGCCCCACATGACCAAAGATGACCCAACCGATCTCGTTTACGGTCAGTCGAAGACTTTGGCTGGTGCAATAGTCGACATCAACTATGCAAACAGAGCTAACATAGCCATTATAGACGCTCTAACCGTCGCCTATCCGAAAGTGGCGCCGAAGAAGAAAACGAGGCTCTACAGAGGAGAATGGGAGGTCTACCCCCTGAAGGCTGTGATAGGGGGGTTCGACCTAGTTGCTACGGATGCCGTTGGCGCCGCCGTGATGTGCATCGATAATCAGAAGGTTCTACACTTGAACATGGCTCAGGAGCGGGGTCTCGGCGTCAACGACCTCGAGAAGATCACGGTTGTAGGCAAATCCCTAGATGAGGTCAGACATCCAGCTAACCCCAACAACCCTGGCCAAGGAGAACTTAGGCTCAGTATATGATGACCAATGGGAGGATCATGACCATCCTTCAGCTCTACAATCCGTGATGCTCTTTCAGATTTGCACAAAGAGCCAGTGCATATTTGAGGATCGCATGCAATTTTGCGACTAGGTTTGAGATTCTTTGGTTTAAAAAATCTACAAGCAGTCCAGTAAGCATGGCTAGCTTATGTAGGTCACTCTTTCTTCCTCGGCTTTTTGCATTCTCTGCACGGCAAGCTGCCTTTGCTTCTCAATCTCGCGCATACGCTCCATTATCTGCTCAGACCTATCTATCTCCCTTTCAAGCCCTTCCAAATCGACCTCGACCTTCAACAGACTAGTGATCACGTCCAAGATGTTCTTTGCCGCCATCGGATCAGGTATATAGCCTGGAGTCTCACCGAGGAGGCATAGAGCATCCACATTCCTGAATCTCGCCAACCCCAGGAGCAAGCCCGATATCCCAACTATCGGGTTTCCAGGCGGGCTACTGATAGCGCCTGACTCCAATGCCATCTTCAAGATCTGCTCGTTCGTAGAGGCGGCCACGACTCTGGGCGTATCCTTCACCTCGGTCTTGTAACCACCCAGAGTTATGACTAGCTTGACGCCCTTGCTCTCAGCGTAGTCGAGAATTGAGCTGGCAACCTCATACTGACCCTCGATTGTCTGTGCTTGGGTGTCACCTGTCAGAAGAATCAGGTCGTTCTCGCTCTGCTGATTTCGCCAGTAGTGGAATTCATTCCTGAGGAGCCTGACGCTGCCTTTCTTGTTTACAAGGACGTAGTAAGCGAAGTGGGGAGAGTATAGCTCAGCTAACCTCTTAGCCTTCATCTGCCTCCTCAAGTATTGCACAGCGATCTTCCCGACTGTTCCGAGACCTGGCAATCCCTCCACCAGAATCGGGTTCCTCAGGATCACCTTCGACCTTTCTCTAACTACCGTCTTTCTCATTCTCTGGCATAGCCCTCTTTCATTGCATGCCTGTACTTCGCATATTTGTCATCAGGTGAGAACTTGGCTGGATGCGGTATACGCGGCTTTCCTCCGCAGTGGGGGCATACTTCCGTCTTTAGGGTGTAACTTCCACATTTTTCACACTTCCTCAGGAGCCAGACCATTATGGTTAGCTCCTGCTGAACGAGCCCTCTCCTCCTGCATCCTTGATGAAACTCAGAGATGTGTCCACAGCCCGTTTGAGGAGGGCCTCAGCTTCTTTGTAGTCTCGGGCTGAGACCTCGATCCGGTATCTTGGTGGAGCTATCACATGGACATTGACCCT
>Ga0224506_10002490_pt1 | contig 12503 bp, 10 predicted proteins | sample SF_Jan12_sed_USG_2_FD_169108 | JGI IMG/M metagenome (GOLD analysis project Ga0224506, IMG submission 169108) | Sediment microbial communities from San Francisco Bay, California, United States - SF_Jan12_sed_USGS_8_1 | ecosystem: Environmental > Aquatic > Marine > Sediment | place: USA...
TGGAAATGAGTGTAAGGCCTTCGTGAACCTGGAGGGATTCGAACCCCCAACCTCCTGATCCGTAGTCAGGTGCACTATCCAGTTATGCTACAGGTCCTTGTCTTTATTTTCGGACTGCAAAAGTATGTATTATTCCTTAAAACCGAAAATGCCTGCGCAAAATATCTTGAGTTTTTTTCTAAAACCTAAAACTCCTTTGAATTAAATTTTAACCGTAAAATGTCTTTTGAACGAACAAATTGCGTATTGACATCCCATTTATTGATTGTTGCATACACTGTAACCTATTTCAATGTTGAAACAAAATCAATCTGAAGAAAACGCCTTCTATTTGTTTCGCGTATTTTTTCATATATTTCGCCCTAATATAACCTAAACCAACGCAAAAAACAGGAGTGAAGGACCAAAACAAAGCGGATATCTTTGTTATAATAATAATGGTGGGTATTCTCGTCCCCCTGTCCATTATACATTATGACCTGTTTCATTCCATTGCAGAGGTCTTTGCAACAATCATTCTCATTGGGATTTTCATCATCACCTGGAATACTCGTGATTTTCACCAGAATCAATACCTGATGAACCTGGGAACCGGATTCTTCTTCATAGGTCTACTCAACCTTATCCACGGCCTGAATTACAATAACCTGATCATCCATGGGCCCTTTATAGAACAATGGACTGGCATGCAGTATTTCCTTGCACTTGTTATCTTCATTCCACTGCTTCCCATAATGAGCGTAAAAAGAAATGTCGCTTACCTTATTTCGATATATGCTTCAGCGACAATACTTTTATTAATGAGTATATATTACTGGGGCATCTTTCCGAAAGCATACGATTACGAGTTGAAGCAACTTTTGCCTTTCAAGGTGTACAGTGAGTTTGTCATTATCGCCCTCCTACTTCTTTCTCTGTTTTTATTATACCGGCGTCGCGAACAATTTAATGCAACTATCTTTAAATATATTTTCTTTGGCACCCTGCTTTTGGCCTTTTCTGAATTTTGTTTCACGCAATACGGAGACACTACCGAATTCTTTAATGCCCTGGGCCACCTTTTACGCGTAGTGACTTTTTACTTGTTTTATAAGGCCTTTATTCAAACTTGTTTGCGTGAGCCGATGAGCCTGATTTTTCGCAATATTTCTGATACACAACTCCTTTTAAAGGACTCTATGAAAAATCTGGAGCAAAAAATAATAGAAAGGACTTCAAAGATACAGGAAACCAACAAAGTGCTCCAACAAAAGGTAGAGGAGCATAAACTGGCCGAGAACAAATTCTTCAACCTGTTTGAATCCTCTCCGCAACCCATCATCATTGTAGACAGTACCGGAACCATCACCCTTTCCAACAGGGCATCCAACGTGGTTTTTGGTTATGAGGAGAAAGATTTGATCGGCCAATCGATAAATATTCTTTTGCCCGATCACTTAAAAGGCTCCCATAGTGTACAATTGAGTGAATATATGAAATCCCCCCGAATAAGAACCATGGGCGCCGGAATGGAGCTTGTTGCACAGCGGCGAAACGGAGCTCTTTTTCCTGTAGAAGTAAGCCTGAGTCCCTGGCAGGAGGGCTCTAACCTCTATGTTACCGCGGTGGTGAATGATATCACTGAAAGAAAATTGGGAGAAGATATCTTGAGGCGAAAAAATATAGATCTGGAGAAAAAAAATAAAGAACTGGACGATTTCATATATAATATCTCACACGAAATAAAGGCACCTGTATCTACCATGATGGGGCTTACCGAAGTATACCGCTACGAATTGAAGGATGATGCAGCGCTTGATTTTATAGAACACATGGATAGGGCCATAAAGCGTCTTAATGATTACATTCACAATATTATTACTTTTGCGGATACCGCAAAACCTACCCTGTTTCCCGATCAGATTGATTTTAAAAATATAGTCGAAAATATGTTCGATTTCTGTCGCAAGAGAGAAGCTTTTCAAAAGCCGATAAAGACAATGCTTGTGGTAAAAGGAGATACCCCATTCAAAACGGATAAAGGGCGGCTGAAAATAATTCTGGAACACCTTATAACGAATGCCTTCCAGTACCACTCTCCCGAAAGAAAGGAGAGTTATGTTAAGGTTTGCATTGATAAAACGACACCACATATAAAAGTAACTGTTGAAGACAACGGCATGGGAATCGACGACCGCTTTCTCGACAAAATATTCAATATGTATTTCAGAGGCAACTACACCAGCAAAGGATCAGGCCTGGGGCTTTATATCGCAAAAGAAGCTATCGAAAAACTGGGGGGCAAAATCACCGTGAACTCTACAATATATGAAGGCACCTCCTTTCACTTTGAAATACCAAACCTGGAATAAAGTCACAACTCATCTTTGGCATGGCTTATTGCCCTAATTTCTCTTCAATATAACTTACCGTATCTGCTATCGTTTTTAACTTCTCAGCATCACGGTCTGATATTTTTATATTGAAGGTCTTCTCAAATTCCATCACTAATTCGGCATAATCAAGGGAATCAATACCCAGGTCTTTAATGAAATTTGCATCGGGGGTAATTTGCGACCGGGCAATTCCCATTTTATCAATTAATATTTCACCCACCTTTTCGTTGACATCCATGATACTGTAAATATATCTGCTATAAGCGAAAAATATGGTATTTTATTCAAAGTATTTCCGGAATTAAATGTCAGAATTTTAGTAAAAACTCCGTCCCCTCTTCGGGTTTTGATTTTACACCAAGTATTCCCTGATGTTGCCGCATGATTTGTCGTGATAAACTAAGTCCGATACCCGATCCACTCTTTTTAGTGGTAAAAAAAGGTATGAATATTTTTTCCAAAGCTTCCTCATCAATACCACTTCCATTGTCTCTCACAGAAATTACAGGCCTTCCTTTTTCACCTGGAAATGCTTTAAGTTCAATAATTTTATTGGTGTGCTCGTCAAAAGCCTGGATGGCATTTTTCACCAGATTAATCAGCACCTGGGTAATCAACTCCTTATCTGCATTTATACAGATGGTTTCCGGATCGGTAATCACAGACACCTTCACCCCATGGTCACTGATTTCCTTTTTCATCAAAACAAGAATTTCCTGAAACAAGGTAGACACTTTTATCAATGACACCTTCGGTTTAGGAATATGTGCCAGGTTTCTGAAATCCTGCACAAACCGGATAAGCCCCTGGCTTCTGCGCTTTATGGTCTGTACGGCCATCTGTATATCTTCTACCTCACCAGCCGGAACAAGCACATTTTCCTTATTTGTGAAGTCGTGTCGTGATATATCCTCATCAATTGTGGCTGCCAGTGAAGTGATGGGCGTAATGGAATTCATGATTTCATGTGTAAGCACCCTAACCAGATTTTGCCAGGCTTCCATTTCCTTTTCCTCAAGTTCACTTTGAATATTCTGTAGTGAGACCAGTTTAAATTCTTCACCGCGCAAAGTCAATTGTATGGCATATACCGCCAGTTGAATGATCTCCCCACCTATTTCAACCCTCACCAGATCTCTGCCACCTGTTCGCAATCTGAAAAAACTATCTACCAGCGTCCGGCTCAGTTCCTGTAGCTCTTCAATATTATCCACCTTACGTATACGCAACAGGTTTTTGGCTGCAGTATTAATGATTTGCACTTTCCCTGAGGCATTGAAGGTAATCAGGCCAATACCTACATGATGGACTATATTTTTTAAATACTGAAATTCATCTTCTTTCTCTTTTTTTGGCTTGTACCCTTTCTTACTCCCTCCTGCTAAATCATGATTAAGTATGGAGTGGTTTTCCTCATCTTCAGGATCACCGGTTAAAGCAGAAGATATATCATCAGGTGCCCTTTTATCAGTTAATGGATCAAGGGATGTTTTGATATACCCCACCAATGAAATAACCTGAAACAATGCCGCCATGAGAAAAAAAAGCTGGACAACCACAAAGGAACCGGTATAAAACGTATTGGTCAGCAGAAAGAGGGTCAGTGTAAGTAAACCTACCCTTATCCAGATATTTTCTTTTATTTTTTCAAAGGTCATGCTTTCCTAACCTTCTGTACAGGGATGCACGGGTAAGTCCAAGGTCTTTTGCCGCTTTTGAAATATTTCCATCATGGATTTTAATCGCCTTTCGGATCACCTTTCTTTCCAGTTCATCGAGGTTTAAAATGCCGCTTTCAACATCAAGACGCTCTTCCCCCTGTTTTAGAAAAAAGAAGTCATTAGGGCCTAAATGATCACCATCAGTCATGATAACTGCCCTTTCAACAGCATGCTGCAACTCCCGTACATTACCTGGCCAGTGATACATCTGCAATTTTTTCAATCCATCGGCATCAATATGGCTTATATTTTTGCGGTATTTCCGGGCATATACCTTCAGGAAATGTGTTGCGATAAGAAGTATATCCGAAATCCGGTCACGTAACGGGGGTATCCTTATCTCAACGGTATTGATGCGATATAAAAGATCTTGCCGAAAAGCACCCTCCCCTACCATAGCATGTATAGACATATTAGTAGCTGATACCAGGCGTATATCGACAGGAGCACCCTTACTGGCGCCTACGCGAAATACTTCACGATTTTGCAACACAGCCATTAACTTAGATTGCATGGAAAGGCTGAGGTTTCCTATTTCATCCAGAAATAATGTTCCACTATTGGCCATCTCAAAACGTCCTACCCGATCTTCTTTGGCATCGGTAAAGGCACCTTTCACATGACCAAACAATTCACTTTCAAAAAGTGTCTCAGTGATGGCGCCCATATCTACATTTACAAAAACATTTTCACTTCGCTCAGAGCGGTTATGGATGGCCCTGGCAATTAATTCCTTACCTGTTCCGTTTTCTCCTAGTATTAAAATATTCGCTTCAGTTTTTGCCACTTTTTCAATGAGCTCAAAAACCTCTTTCATGGCCTGGCTTTCGCCTATGATGTTTTTAAAAGGCTGATTAATATCTTCTTCCAACTGCTTTTTAGCCTTTTTCAAACGGTCTACTTCGTTGTACGATTTCTTTAGCTTAATAGCGGTGGATATGGTGGCTAAAAGTTTTTCATTCTGCCATGGTTTCAACACAAAATCTGTTGCCCCCTCTTTCAAGGCTTTTACCGCCATCTCAACATCGCCAAAGGCTGTGATAAGAATAACAACAGCTGCAGGATCCTTTTCCAGGATTTGGTTCAACCAAAAAAAGCCCTCTTTCCCACTTGTAATGTCTTTACTGAAATTCATATCCAGCAGAATAACATCATAAGAATCGTTGTTAAGTAAAAAGGGTATCTTTTTTGGGTTTTTCTCAATAATTACCTGATGAGCATGCTTTTTAAGCAACAGTTTAGCTGCCAGAAGCACATCTTCGTCATCGTCAATCATTAATATCTTACCTAAACTTTTTTCTTCCATAGATATTTCTTTCCTTAATGTACGAAAAATGATGCCACAGTTGATTAACAGCCTTTTTTACCTCTTTAACCCATCCAGTGTCCGAAAACCAAATAAAATTGACCGTTTTCGAACACATTTCCAATATTATTTTAAGAAAATAGCCCTTTTATATTTTCTCGGATAAAATGGCTCACTGTGTTTTAACCCGGAGTCCATGTCAATTTTGATAAATTAAAGAAAACACTTAATTTAGCCTTATAAATTAGGTGAATTTTCAAGCCTATTTTATTTTGAGTTTTTGACCTTGGGGATGCTTCCTGGTGAAGCATCCTTTTTCATTTCCTTTAGAAAGGATGGTTTATTGACCACGTTTACAGGCGTTCCTGACATAAAGGCCCTGATATTATTGATGACACCCTCCAACAGTCTCTGCCGGGCCTCCAGGGCTGCCCAGGCCTGGTGCGGCGTAATAATACATTGGTCAAGCGAGAATAACGGATGTTCGCTTTGGGGGGGCTCTGTTGTAAAAACATCGAGTGCAGCTCCTGCCAGTGTCTTGCTGGCCAGCGCTTCATACAAGTCATTATGATTGATCAATTGGCCACGTGCCGTATTGATGAGCAAGCCCCCCGGCTTCATGAGCGCCAGGCGCCTTTTATTAACGAACTCAGCATTGGAGGCCGTGAGTGGACAATGCAGGGAAATCACATCGCTTGTTTTAAAAACATCATCAAGATCCAAAAAGGTCACACCATCCATCCGATCTCTTTCGGGATGGGTATGTGAGGCCACGACCTCCATATCAAAAGCGATGGCCAATGAAGCCACTTTTCTGCCTATCGCCCCCAATCCGATGATACCCATCCTTTTTCCCGCAAGTTCGTGTATAGGCGCCTTCCAGTAGCTCCAATCCTGCGAAGCATGCCATTCTCCCTCCTTTACACTTTGCGTATAGTAACCGACGCTGTTGGTAAGCTCAAGCAACAGGGAAAAAGTATGTTGGGCCACAGATGGAGCACCATAACCCGACACATTAGTTACGATAATATCCGCCGAGTTCGCGGCGTCAATATCAACGATATTAAAACCCGTAGCAATGACCCCAATATATTTCAGTTGTGTAAGTTTACGTATTAATCCTGCGTTGACCACCGTCTTATTGGTCAGGAGAATATCAGCGTTCTTTGCCCGTTCAAATACTTGCTCCGGTGAAGTGCGGTCATAGATGGTCACCCTGCCCAGCCTTTTCAGCCCCTCCCAACTCAGGTCACCGGGATTGACCGTATATCCATCCAAGACGACAATCTGATACGCCATGTCACTTTTCCTGTTTTAGTCCTTCAATTTCCGCGATTGTTTTAGGCACCGGTTTCCCAAGTAATGTAGCCCCTTCAGCATTAATCAGGTAGTCATCTTCAATTCTGACACCCCCAAAATCATGATATTTTTTCAGCTGTTCATAGTTTATAAAGGCTGAAAATTTCTGCTCACTTTTCCATTTATTAATGAGATCCGGAATAAAATAAACACCCGGCTCTACAGTCACGGCAAAGCCGGCTTCCAGTCTTTTTCCCAACCGCAGGGATCTTAAGCCAAAGATGTCAGAACGCTTAAAGGAAGCATCATAACCTACCAGGTCTTCGCCCAGATTTTCCATATCATGCACATCCAGTCCAATCATATGACCTACGCCGTGCGGCATAAACAATGCCACAGCCCCTAACCTTGCAGCTTCTTCGGGATCACCCTTCATTAAACCAAGATCGTTCAGGCCAGTGGCTATAGTCTTCAGTGAAAGCATATTCACCTCAGCATACGATATACCGGGCCTCAGCATACTGATTGCATGTTCCTGAGCACTCAGAACAATTTGATAAATCTCCTTTTGCCGTTGATCAAACCTGCCACTTACCGGAATGGTTCTGGTCATATCACCGGCATACCCCATCCCATTCTCTGCGCCACAATCCACCAGCAACAGATCACCTTCTTTCATTGTATTGCCATGGTAATGGTTATGCAAGGTCTGTCCATCCACGGTTAATATCACCGGAAAGGAAAGGTTACCCCCTCCACTCATTGCAACACCTGTAATTTTGCCAGTGAGCTCATATTCAATCATTCCGGGTCTGGCCCCTTTAATGGCTGTTGTGTGCATACGCCCGGTAATGTCGGCAGCCAGGTGCATTTCAGCGATTTCAGGATCTGTCTTGATACTCCGCAGCGCAAGGACACCCTGAATAAATTTCAAAGAGATATAATCATCAACCTCTTTGACAGCCACATCCATCCATCCCGACAATACAATATAATGATCGGGCCGGTAGGGGGGCAAAAGATGTACCTGCCGGCCTGATTTAATGGCTTTTGATAATTGATTTTTCAAGCTACTCAAGGAACCTGACAATCCAACGCCCACCTCTTCAGCCAATTCATTCACTGTAGGCATCGGCCCTGTCCAAATGACATCGTCTATTGTCAGGTCATCACCATAAAATATTTCCTCATCATTATCGACATCAATAACAGCAGCCAGCCCCGGTTTGCTATGGCCGAAGAAGTAAAGAAAGGTACTGTCCTGCCGAAAATAATATGCATTATCAACATAATTGATACTACTTTCATTATTTCCGGGAAAGAGCAACAATCCACTTCCTACACTTTTTTTTAATGCTTCCCTCCGGGAAACATATATTTCTTTGTCAAACATAGGCTGCTGTTTTAATTATATTAAAAAATCAATCCTCGAGTGCTTTCACCCCGGGTAATACCTTTCCCTCCATATACTCCAGCAATGCTCCACCGCCGGTAGACACATAAGACACCTTATCACCATACCCCAGGTTGTTGATTGCCGAAGCAGAATCACCACCACCTATCAGGGAGAATCCTCCTTTTTGGGTTGCTTTCACAACGGCCTCAGCTATGGCCACAGTACCTACGGCAAAACGTGGAAATTCAAAAACACCCATCGGGCCGTTCCACAATATCGTCCTTGATCTTTCGATCACTTCAGAAAAATACTTTACTGTTTCAGGGCCTATGTCCAGTCCTTCCCAATCATCATCAATATTACCTGCCTTCACTATTTTTGTATTGGCCTCACTATTAAAATCATCGGCCTGTACAGTATCCATGGGGAGCAGCAGGTTTACATTTTTCGCTTTGGCTTTTTCCATTATTTGCAGTGCGAGATCGAGTTTGTCAGCTTCAAGCAATGAATTGCCAATATTACCTCCTTGTGCTTTCGAAAAAGTATAAGACATTCCACCGCCTATGATCAGGTTATCAACGCTGTCCAGCAGTTTTTCAATGATCAGTATTTTATCAGAGATCTTGGCACCACCCATAATGGCTGTAAGTGGTTTTTCACCTTCACCCAATACCCGCTGGGCATTCTTTAATTCTGCGGCCATAACATAGCCACAAACCTTTTGATCAAAAAATTGGGCAACAATAGCTGTTGAGGCATGCGCCCTGTGGGCAGTACCAAAGGCATCATTGACATACACATCCCCCAGCTCAGACAACATCCTGGAGAAGGCCTCATCCCCTTTTGTTTCTTCTTTATGGAAGCGTAAATTTTCCAACAAAAGAATTTCGCCGGGCAACAGTGCATCGGCCTTTTCCCGTGCATCTTCACCCACACAATCCAGCGCAAATAACACTTGCCTGTCGAACCGGCCAGACAACTCCTGCAGCAGATGTTTTAAAGAAGATTTTTCCTCAGGCCCATCTTTTGGTCGGCCGAGGTGTGACATGAGTATTACAGCCCCACCGTCCTTTAAAATCTTATTAATAGTAGGTTCGGCCGCCTTAATACGTGTCAGGTCTGTAATATTTGAATTTTCATCCAGGGGTACATTAAAATCCACCCGTACAAGGGCCTTCAGCCCTTTAAAGTTAATATCATCAATTGTTTTCATAATCACTCTGCGCTTAATAATAATTTATTATTTGGAAGGAAAGCAAAACTACCCACCAATGGGGAGAAAAACAACACTCAACTCAAAGAGCAGCGGCTCGTCTTAATTTATCATTAATGGCCCGTCCCAGACCATGGTCGGGGAAAGGGGCGGCCAAGACCAGGTCAATATCAGCGTGATCAAAAGATCTCAATACTCTAAACAAGTTTTGTGCGGCCTCCTCCAGGTTTCCCGCCGGACTCAGGGCAATATTTTTCACACCCGCCAAACCGCTCATTTCCCTGAACGTTAACAAGGCGACCTTTTTACCGGAATGTTGGGGCAGTAGTTCACTAATGTCCCCGAACAACAAGGGTACTTTGGGTGCATAATGACTCTTGAGCATCCCCGGCGCTTTCGGATTGGAGGTAGAATGAGACCTGATCACTACTTTTCCGATTACCTTTTCTATCTTTTCAACAGTGATTCCCCCCAACCGGTAGACGATGGGTATATCTTCCTCAAATCCAACAATCGTTGACTCCAGGCCTACCCGGCAAGGCCCGCCATCCAGGATATAATCAATCTTGCCGGATAGTTGGTCTGCAACATGCCGGGGAGTGGTGGGGCTCACATAGCCGAACGGGTTGGCACTGGGGGCAGCCAGGGGCAAATCAGTCAGTTTCAGTAAGGCTAAGGTGAGGGGATGATCTGGAATACGAAGGCCTACGGTATCCAAACCTGAAGTAACAATATCAGGAATAAGATCCTTTTTTGGTAAAATTAATGTCAATGGTCCGGGCCAGAAAGCCCTGGCAAGCTTCATGGCGACATCAGGAAAATCCAAAACATACCTTGCCGCCGTTTCAATAGACCACGTATGTACAATCAGCGGATCAAAAAAAGGACGTTCTTTTATTTTGAAAATATGTGTAACGGCCATAGAATCATGGGCATTAGCTGCCAGACCATACACCGTCTCCGTTGGGATAGCCACTACCTCCCCCTTCTTTAACAAGTCTGCTGCATAGTGAATATCCCCTCCAATATCCATTTAATTCACATATTATAAAAAATCTTACACATCTTATAATTTACCCTGTTTTGGGTTTTTGGAAATGCACTTGTGCATTACCTTTGTATCAAAGATTACTGATAAGCAATTTCAGTCAGTCTTCATGGTTTTAAGTGTTTTAGTAAAGAGATCCCGCCCAAAAGGCGGGATTTCTTTTTTGCCTTATTCAATAATAATATTGATTTTATTTACTTTTTTCTCCTTCAGCTTATCCGTTTGAACACCTCCACTCCAGTTGTTCATATCACCCTTTGTGGCCAGAATATAATAAACCCTGGGCTCAAGTTCCTTAAAATAGACCTGACCTTTTTCATTGGTGATCAGCTTATCGGTTACCGGATTGACTTCTTTTTTATAGTCTTCTTCTGATTTATAAAGCTGTACTTCAGCTCCTTCCGTAATGTTACCACTGTCATCCAGAACAGTCACTCTCAAAGCTGTTTTAATAAGCTGATCTTCTGCTTTCATGGCCGTCCCGACCAAAAAAACACATAATAATGCAGGTAATATAATTCTCATTGTTTATAAATATTAATATTAAAAAATAAATAGGTTTATCTCAGTAAAACCACTCCACCACGTAATTCCTGAACTCCCCTTTCGAGCTGATATATACTGGAATATTTCATCACATAAACATATGTTCCTCCAGGCAACGGATTTCCTATGTCATTATTATAGCCTCCGTTCCATCTGAAATCCTTATCATTGGATAAAAACACCAATTCTCCCCAGCGATTGAAAACAGATACTTCAAATTCATCAGCCACAAAAATAGTATAAATAAAGAATTCTTCATTTTGACCATTGCCATTGGGGCTAAAGGCATTCGGTATATTGAGTATAGGGTCACATTCCCTCACCACTTCCACCGTATCTGCTGCAGGACATCCATAGGCATTTAACAAGTCAACTGTATATAATGCAGCCTGGCTTGCTGTATATATCTGATCAGTGCTTACTTCCAACCCATCTTGCTTCCATAGGAAATCAACAAAAATACTGCCAGGATCGAAAGTAATTTCTGATGTTGCGGGATCAGGATTATCCGGATCATCACAAATGGCCACTCGGTTGGGGAGGTCAGGCTTGCTGTACGGAGCCAGGGTAATGAGCATTTCTGCGGCATCACTACATACTACCTCCCCTGCCTGTGATGAGGCCTCCACCCTAAAAAGCCCCCCGGGTATACTGCTAAAAGTGGTGTTTGTTGAATCTGACACCAAACCACCATCTTTATACCACTTTAAGTCGACTCCCACTGGTTCTGCCGTAGCGGTAAGTGTAAATGGATTCCCATCATCACAGGCCAATGTGGAAGACAAACTTACTGACACCGGATCAACGGTAAAAGCATCCACAGGCGCTGCATCACGAACACATCCCGTGTTCTGATCCCGCACTTTTAAATTATAGGTGCCTGAAGTAGCAGAAGTCACCAGTAAAAGCTGGCCTCCGGTTTGTGGCCCTGACCACAGGTAGGAATAATTACCCGTAGCAGGGCTGGCCTCCAGCATCAATTGTCCAGAGCAGGGATCCCCTGTGAGTATTATCTCCGGTGTGAAATTATTCACCACTACATTTTCAGTTAATGTATTGGGGCAGGTAGCCCCGGAAAGGTCATCAATAGTCACGATATAATCGCCGGTAACCGAAGGATTTACGGTCTTCCCTGTGGCTGAAAAACCACCGGGCCCTGTCCAGGTAAACTGCGCATTCGCAGCATTTGAAGACGCAGTGATGGTCACCGGAACAGCACACTCATCAGTTGTTACTGAGAGGGTAGCCTGTGGCGACTCTGTCACCGCAAAGGGGCCTGTAAGCTGAATACAGGTACTGGCTATATCTTCCAGTTGAAGGGTATAATTGCCGGGTGGTACCGGAGAGGTATCGAAAGGTTCGGCAAGCACATTACCGCTTGTCAAAGTACCATCAGCTATATTCGTGAGCGTATAGTTGAAACCCGATGTTCCCACATAGGTACCATCCTGTATATCCACATTTACAGTAATGCTTCCACACCCGGGATTGGATGTTGGCACGACCACCATGACTGAGCCCTCATCAGCGATTACTACCGTTTGTATTACCTGGCATTTACTCACTTCATCTTCAATAATAACAAAATATGTCCCAATG
>Ga0224506_10002491_pt1 | contig 12502 bp, 10 predicted proteins | sample SF_Jan12_sed_USG_2_FD_169108 | JGI IMG/M metagenome (GOLD analysis project Ga0224506, IMG submission 169108) | Sediment microbial communities from San Francisco Bay, California, United States - SF_Jan12_sed_USGS_8_1 | ecosystem: Environmental > Aquatic > Marine > Sediment | place: USA...
ATAACTCTACCTTTTAATGTTCTTCTTCCGCTGCCAATGCCGTATAAGCATCGGCATCAAGCAAATCATCTAACTCAGCAACTTCACTCAGTCTTAATTTATAAATCCAACCATCGCCATAAGGACTCTGATTGATCAACTCTGGGTTGTCAGCCAAGGCATCATTCACTTCAATAATTTCACCGGATAAGGGTGTGTATACATCGGAAGCTGCTTTTACGGATTCAACCACGGCACATGCATCGCCGGCATTAATTTCGTTTCCGACTTCGGGTAACTCTACATAAACCAAATCGCCTAACAAATCCTGAGCATGATCAGAAATGCCAATGGTAACGATGTCATCGCTGACCTCGATCCACTCATGCGACTTGCTGTATTTTAAATTTGAAGGTACATCACTCATGTTGGACTCCTTTTGAGTAGTTAGGATAAACAAGACTGGCCATTGCGCACAAACATGGGTTTAACCACACGAGCGGGCACTTGTTTACCACGTATATCGACAAAACAATGTTCTCGGGTTTCACTAGGTACACGAGCAAAAGCGATAGCTTGTCCTAAGGTGGGAGAAAAACTACCACTAGTAACCTCACCTTCGCCTATACCCTCGACAATAATTTTTTGGTGATTGCGCAACACCCCTTTGCCTTCTAATACTAAACCAACAAATTTGCTTTTAGTATTTCCACGCTGCGCATCCAGTACTGCACGTCCAATAAAATCACGATCGGCAGGCTCCCAGGCGACCGTCCAGGCCAGACCTGCTTCCAACGGCGTGATATTTTCATCCATATCGGTGCCATATAAATTCATTCCGGCTTCTAGACGTAAGGTGTCGCGTGCGCCTAAGCCACTTGGTTTTACGCCTGCATCCAATAAGGCCTGCCAAAATTTTTCTGCCTCATCCTGTGGCAGCATTACTTCAAATCCATCCTCTCCAGTATAACCAGTGCGTGCAATAAACCAATCACCAACCACTGCCGCGAAAAAAGGCTTCAAGGCTTGCGCCGCGTGAGCTTGCTCTTGATTAAAAACTTGCGTGGCTTTGTTACGCGCATTCGGTCCCTGAACGGCAATCATTGCTAAATCATCACGTTCAATAATTTCAACATCAAAGTTTTTTGCATGTTGCTGTATCCAGGCCAAGTCTTTATCACGTGTAGCGGCATTCACCACAGTGCGATACCAATCATCTTGACAATAATAGACAATTAAATCGTCGATCACGCCGCCTTTTTCATTACACATACAGCTATACAGCGCTTTGCCTGGTTGTGTGAGCTTAGCCACGTCATTGGCGAATAAATTTTGCAAAAAAGCTTTGGTATTGGCGCCGCGCATATCAACAATCGTCATATGAGATACGTCAAACATACCGGCGTCCTGGCGCACTTGGTGGTGTTCTTCAATTTGAGAGCCGTAGTGAATTGGCATTTGCCAACCAGCAAAATCGACAATTTTGCCCTGTGCTCGTAAATGCGCTGCATATAAAGGTGTTTGTTTGCTCATGTTGACCTCGGTGTTAAGTGGATGCAAACCACTAGCGTTTGCGTTTAACACCCCTCTGTCCAAAAACCTGAGAGTTTAGAGCCAGTTAGAACCGACTCCTCCCCTTCGGTGGGTGATTTCAATCACCGCTCTCCAGAGTCAACATCCTCCACCGGTCCTGTGACCTGAGCGATTCCGGGCAGTTGCGCCTTCGGTGCCCCAAAAAAACGGGGACTCTCCCAGTGGATTTAGCGTCGAAGCTGAATGATAACCGGGAGTTTCATAAAAGCCAAGTAATGCTTCTGTGGTTCAGCAGTGGTTTTTAATAAAACCTTTTTCATAAAGGCTAAATAGCTTCCTAACGCTAATTAGTGGTCACAAGCCTTCGGTCAAGGCAAGCATAATTTTGCACTGTATCGCAACCCTCATTTTATAAAATATAACAGACGGAAAACCCCATAGAAGCAGCAGGCTGCTTCCATATCTGTATTTGTACGAGCAGGCATTAGTTAAACATTATTATTATGCCGCTGCCAAACAGCATTACTCCACTAGATTTCACAGAAAAAACAAATATCGCAATATTAGGTTCTATGTTTGTTGATCACAGATTTATTCAGCACACGATGTAAAATCAATAAGCCATTTTGCATGATCTAAATCCCGATTCGCTTCACTTTGGCGCGATCGAGCACAGTATTTTTTACCATTTAAAAAATTAACGCTAAAAATATTTTCAGCCAAAGGATCGACAAACGCTGTCACAGCGCCACGATTTTTTAGATTAGAATCAGCAAGACGAGCATTAATGTCCATTCCAAAGCGGGAAGCAGAAAATGACGCCGGTAAGTCGCTATATTGTTGGTAAACAAAATTCAGCGAGTCCGCGATAATTTGCCGCGGATCAAGATTAGTCGTTGGCGATGGCGCAGCCTCCACATTATTTACAGAATCAGGCGTAACAAGTGATGGCATTAGCACTGAATGCTTCACAATAGCATTAGCTTTTTTCTCTTTTGTTTTCACTCGCTTGACATCAGGCTGAAGTGGAGACGGTAGTAGCTGCACATCTAATATTTGATGCATAGCTTTTATTTCGAGCCGAAGCATAGGCTTTGGTGTCAACAAAAATACAATTGCATGTGCAAAAACAGAAAAACAAATAGCTAAAGCTAAAAACTGATTCGCGGTCAAACTTCAATCACCCTAGCGTGCAGCGTTAATTATTTAAGGTTTAACACGCGAATCGGAAATAAATTCACTTTTTTTCAAGTGGCAACCAGTAATCAATTGGTTCCACACACTCATCGAGCTTAATTAGCCTTGGGAAAATGTTTTATGCAAACAGGCCAGCATAGGTCGCATCCTGACACTCAACTGTTATAGAATACATACTAACAAGTTGATCTCGTTAGGAATACATATCAAAACACTATTCAGAAAATTAACGCCATGCCGAACGTATTAGACCTATGGAAATAATCTGGATCTCAATTGCCTTTGTTGCCGGTTTAGCAGTTAAACAAATCGCATTACCCCCTTTGGTTGGTTATTTAGCGGCGGGTTTTTTATTAAGCAGTTTTGCCGTCGATGGAAAAGAAACATTAACCCATATCTCACACCTCGGGGTTTTGTTATTGCTTTTCAGTGTTGGTTTAAAGCTGCGCTTGAAAAGCTTAGTGAGGCCAGAAGTTCTTGCTGGCTCATTACTGCACTTATTCATCACCAGCGTGGTTTTTGTCGTTTTACTTACATTTCTACGGGAACTTGATTTTCGAACGGCAGTTATCGTCGCGATTGCACTTTCTTTTTCCAGTACGGTAGTGGCGGCAAAAGTTTTAGAGGCCAAGCGCGAATTACGGGCATTCCATGGACGGGTTGCCATCGGTATTCTCATTGTTCAAGATCTGGTGGCTGTGGCCTTGCTAAGCAGTACCGGTAATGATAGTCCCTCAATCTATGCTTTTGCTATTTTTGCTTTACCATTGCTCCGTCCATTATTTTTCTATTTAATGAAGCTTTGTGGTCATGGCGAGTTATTATTATTATTTGGTTTGTTATTGGCTTTAGTCGTCGGCGGCGCTGGTTTTGACTACCTTGGCTTGAGTTCTGAGTTGGGTGCTTTAGCCATGGGCTTATTGCTCGCTGGTCATGAACGCGCATCCGAGCTATCAAAAACGCTCTGGAGTTTAAAGGAGTTATTTTTAATAGGCTTCTTTTTACAAATCGGCATGTCCGGTTTGCCATCTGTTGACACTTTGCTACTTTCTGGACTATTAATTTTATTACTCCCGTTTAAAGCTATTTTATTCTTTTTTATATTTTTGGTTTTCAAGCTGCGAGCCCGTACTTCATTTCTCGCCGCATTAAGCTTGGCCACCTATAGCGAATTTGGATTAATCGTCGCGCACTTAGGCGTAAATCAAGGCTTACTACAACAGGATATGTTGGTCATGATTGCCGTAGCCGTCGCCATTTCATTTATTATATCTGCACCATTGAATCGCGCTGCTCATTCACTTAATTTACGTTTCGGACCTTGGTTGCAACATTTCGAATCCGTGCAACGCCATCCAGACGATAGGCCCGTCAACTTGGGCAACTCCAGCATTTTGATCATGGGGATGGGCCGAGTTGGCACCGGCGCCTATGATTTTTTCATCCACCGTAATCAACGCGCCATAGGCATGGACTCTGACCCAGGCAAAGTTGAACAACATCGTAAAAAAGGGCGACGCGTGGTTTTTGCAGACGCAGAGGATCAGGCATTATGGGATGGTTTAGAATGTTCAAATTTACACGCTATTTTACTCGCTATGCCTGACATTGAGGCGAACACAATTGCAGCGAAACAATTACGCCAAGCCAATTACCAAGGCTTAATTGGCGCAACCGTGTTATACCATGAAGAAACCGATCTTGTTATTAAAGCGGGCGCAGATTTTGTCTATAGTTATTATGATGAAGTCGGCGTCGGTTTTGCCGAACATATGTGGGAAAAAATTTGTCCAATCGTGCCAGGACTGAAGGGTACACTGAACGATACTATTGTTAAAAAACCAAGGAAGTCATAATCGATGAGTAGTGAAATGCAAATCCGAAAATTTGAGCAAACTGATTTCCAAGCGCTCACCAATTTTTGGAAACAAACCTTTCCCGACGAACCTGCACACAATCGCCCCGATTTGGTTATCGCTGAGAAATTACAACACGACGACCTAGTGTTTGTGGCTCATCAAAACAATGAATTAGTTGGTGCCTGCATGGCTGGCTACGACGGTCATCGTGGTTGGTTATATACGGTGGCCGTGCACCCACAACAGCGTCGTCAAGGCATTGGCCGCGCTTTAGTGGCGCACGCGCTCGCTGAACTCAAATCCATGCGCTGCGTTAAAATCAATCTGCAAGTTCGTGCAAGCAATGCAAACGCCGTAAAGTTTTACCAAGCCTTGGGATTTAGTACCGAAGAACGAATCAGCATGGGAAAATTGCTTTAACATGCAAATAGAACAAACTTTCACATTTTCAGCTTATAAAAATTAATTTTAAAATCATTTCTATCGTGACTGAAATTTTTTGAATCTCAACACAACACCATAACAGCAATAACTATATCTATGCGTGCCATTATTGCCTGGTTGTTAAGGTGTTACGCATCATAATATAAATCGCGGGTAAGGTGCCGACAACAATAATCAATGCGGCGGGCGCGGCCAACTCTAGCATTTCTTCACTGGCTTCAATCCATATGCGCACAGGCAAGGTATCAAAGCCAGTAGGGCGAAGAATTAACGTCGCTGGCAATTCTTTCAGCGCATCAATGAATACCAACACCCACGCGGTCGCAAGTCCACTTCGCATGACAGGAACAATTACACGATAAAAATTTTCCCATGGACCTGCACCTAGCATTCTTCCGGCTTGCACCACGGAGGGTGTCAATTGTTGCAAAACAGATTCCTGCGCTTGTATGGCCAAGGGCAAAAAACGAATCACAATTGCAATAATTAAGGCGGCAAGACTGCCATAGACCACTGGCATTTGCGCCAGAATAAAACTCAAAACGCCTAATGCGATGACAGGTCCAGGCAGTACAAAACCAACACTGGACAAATGAATAAAGGATTCACTGAGTTTACTATGACTACGACTGTGATAGAACGCCAAAGGAAAGGCTAATAACAAAGCAATGCTGGCCGCGCTAAACGCTATCACACCAGAGTTAAATGCATACGTCCAAAACTCCAGGCCTAATAAGGATTCGCTCAATGCCACCCACGACCACTGCAGCATCCACAACAAAGGCAAACCAAAACTAAACAGGGCAATAAAACCTAGATAAATCCAAATCAACATTTGCTGTTTCGAAGTCGCAACTCGACGCTGCACCAACGACGATTGTGCACCACTATAGTAACGTTGGCGTTTACGAAAAAAACGTTCAATCACCAAAAATGACAAACTTAAAAAAACCAAAACCAAACTCAAGCCCGCGGCTGCCTGATAATCCATACGCCCACTCATTTGGGTGTAAATGGCTAAGGTAAAAGTTTGATAGCGCAACATGGATACGGCGCCAAAATCCGATAAAGTATGCAAAACAATTAATGCTAAGCCCGCAGCGATGGCCGGACGCAGTAAGGGTAGATTAACCCGACGAAACACTTGCCAACCCGTGTAACCTTGTAAACGCGCTGCTTCCTCTAGACTGTTGGTGGAACGGGATAGGGCCGCATATACCAATAAAAACACATAGGAGAAACCCGCTAAAGCCAGGATAATCGCCGCGCCGCCTAAACCATAAATATCAGGAATACGCCATGATTCGGGGAATAACCAAACCCATGTGAGACCTAACCAACCATCGGGTTCCATGGCTATCGTATAAATATATGCAAACACATAAGTGGGAATTGTAAGTGGCAATACCATCAACCACAGCGCCAGTATGCGGCCTTTAAACTGCCAACGAGCAATTAGCCAAGCACTACTCACGCCGAGTACAAAACTCAATAATGCAACAATCGCCGCAAGCACCAATGTATTGCTAAGTAATCTAGGTAAACGCCCATGCCACAAGTTCAGCCATTGCTCAGTACTAAGCTGCGCACTGCTTTGCATAACAAACAGCAAAGGAATTACAGCGCATAAAACAATTAACCCAGCAACGAGTACCAGCTTGCTTGGGCGACGATTACTCATCGCTACACTAATAGAAGTCATTAATAATATTGTTACTCATTAAGGCATATCCACTGATTGCAATAAATCGACCGTGGCATTACGTTTTTTACCCAGTTTCCCCATGGCTACATCAGCGACTTTCATCGTACTTGGTTTAGGAATTTCTTTAACAACTTCGATCCCACTACGTGTTGGATATTCGCGGTTCACATCCGCAAATATTTTCTGACCTTTTTTCGACAAAACAAATCGCACAAATTTAATTGCGTTTTGTTTTTGTTTGGTATGTTTACTTATGGCGACACCGGCAACATTCCAAGCAATACCCATTTGATCTGCTGCTTGATCGGGTAACACAATGTCAACAGGCGCATTCGCTTCTTTGTCCAAATGACGATAAATGTAATAGTGATTGACTAAACCCACATCGACCCGACCCTGAGCAACTGATTTAACAATTTTGCTATGCTTGTCGAAAATATTATTTTCTGCATTTGCTTTCACGCTTTGCAACCAAGATTTCACTTTGGCATCACCCAAACGCTCTTGATATACGGTTACACCGGCAATGAAACTTTCGTTGGTACTATTGGTAACAGCGATATGGCCCCTTAACTCTGGTTTCGCTAAATCCAATACTGAATTTACTTTGCCATAAAAAGGGCTGTTTTTATTCACCACTAACACTCGCGCCCGTGCGGACAATCCCACCCATAAATTATTTTCGGAACGATAATTTTTCCCAACCAGACTGGTCAACTCAGCAGGAATTGCCTGGAACAAACCAAGATCGGCACCGCGTTGCAAATTACCCGCGTCATTACTCAAATAAAGATCAGCCTCCGTACGTGCGCCTTCTAATTTTAACTTATTCAATAGGGCAGTGGATTTAGCCGAGTGCAATGTAACTTTAATACCTGTTTCTTTAGTAAATGCTTCTGCTACTGGTTTTACAAACTTGTCACTACGACCTGAGAATATAACTAGGCTATCTGCGGCCCAGGCCTGCCCCATCCCTATTAGGTATAATAAAATCAAACAGTTAATAACATTTTTCACTTTTCAGACTCCATGTTTACAAATTCACACCCTTATCTAAATGATAATCATTCTCATTTGGAAATACAAGTACTGAGCACACAGTTTTTATAAAATATTAGGAATTTCTGTTATTGCTAAATATAATTGCTTTTACCTAATCTGGCTATGGTATTTTGGCATCTATAGCAACAAACCTGAATAGCAAGGCCAATCCAAATCAGGTCTAATAAAACTATTCGTCAAAACTATAATAAAAATTGAAATTAACTAACAATCAGTTTTTTTCGCCCCCATTAATTGCAATGCCTGTTCACGCATTCAACATTTGCTAAATCAAACCCTCAACGAGGGCAAGCAACAACAAAAAGCTTGAAAAAAACTACAATATCTTCGAGAACTAAATAAAGAACTTAACCCATTCCATCTGACTACCATTCAAGCCGCATCAACATTTGCTTAAATGTCTACCACTGCATCTATTCTTTTTCTGACAAAAGAACAAAGCCACTACCCATACTTAAGCAGAAATAATATTTATTGACTTGACTTCATTATTGAAACCTCACTCAACCAACTCGCACGGTTTGCTCGGTGATTTAGTTTCAGAAGGCCCTTGAATTGATAAACCGCAGCAATGTTAAAGCTTGTATCATGCAGCCAGAACTAACTTTTGTTTGGCAATCATCAAATCGACACCACTCTCTGCACAAGACTAATTTTTAGCGGCGTCCTCAAGTACGTATTACTCGTTTTTTTTTGGCGAACGAATTCATAGCTTGCCATTACCTGTTTTTGAATTGCAATTCGATAGAAAGGCTTGACGAGAGTTTATAAAATTTCTGCAAAGTTTTGGTTTGCCAAATCGTAGTAATAATGTTTGCTTTGTGATCGACAGAGAGTTACAAACGCCTCAGAGTGCAGATGCACGCATGCTTGCTGTATATCACCGCGAAAACGTTGCCCCTTTTTCATAAATGCCAGACCACTAATGCACGCTTGTTGGGCTCCTGCAGAATTTGCTAAAGAACACACATACCGCATTTCTTCCGGATTCTTTGCCACGTAAGTTCGGGAGTGATAACCCATCGCATTAAAACAATGTTGTTTCATTTTCTGATTTTGTTGAGCACAAATACTTCCATAGCGCGTAATTTGTCCAAGACTGCGATTACGCGGCAACAAAAATCGTAAACAGGCCGACGGATAAAAACTATTTTCTTCGCAATAAGGCAAAGCTAGTTTAGTTTTTTGTGAACGACGTGTCTCATCTTTGTAAACTTCAGCTTTTAAAAAAGACGCCAACTCCATAAACACACCTGTCTCGCAATAATACTGCATCACTGCTTGCGCAAACACCTTACATAAAGCCGACGCTTGTTTGGCATTATCACTAATTTTCGCCACAGCATGCCCCACACCGTGAGCACAATTACCTTTAAAGAAATCTTCGACAATAGCCTCACTATGTTCACAGGCTAGATTAACATCTTGACTAAACTGTTGTATTGCTGAGTTATTTAAACTCATTGGCTTATGAGTTTTATGCGTATGATTGTGAATTTGGTAGTCCTCACCTAAGCGCGAGAAATACACTTTAAACACACCGTGCACACAACCATACGTGCAGGTATCACTACATAAACGCATACCACTATTTAGATCTGACGCTTTCTCAGCTATAACTTTGCCCAAGCTATGGGCGATACCATGACAGGCTGGATTTTGCTCATGTAAAAACTCTCGAATTCGCTTAACGCCGATTTGTTCAATATAGGCCTGATAAATTTCATAATAGCCTGCACTATTATTGGATTGCTTTTTCATTGCCTGTTTGAATTTTGAAATGGCGACCGACAGGTCTTTCTCTTTGCCGTTTTGCAATACTTGCATGTGACTGGGCTGTATCATCTCCGCTGCCACAACGCTTGAATGAAAAAGCAAGAAAATCCCCAGTAACTTCTTTAGAACTAAAGGTTTAAGATACATCGCATTTCGCTGGCAAATAGAGACAACTTAGCGAAGCTGGGTTAAGCAAAGATTAAAGCAACACTAGCTATGCAATTCTTTTGGAGGCTGAAGACGTGTATTTACCGTTATCATACGTCCCTTATCCAGTAGTTGCGCCATCCAATGTCCGCGAAAACGTGAATGCGGCAAGGCTAAACAATCCAGAACAATGGGATCAGCGGTGGCGAGCAAGGCTTGCTTCACCCAATAGCGAAAACCGATAGGCACACTCATGCGTGGTGTCTCTTGCAAGGTTTGAATAGCTAATTGATGTGCATATTCACTTGCGCATAAAAATTCATTTTCATAAGACTGTTGAAAGTGTTGCCATTGAGCATAGTCTCGCATAGCAATATTGATATGCATGCGTTCGCCAATGCTTACCCAAAAATCGATAATGGCTTGAATAGCCTGCGACTGCATTTTGTTCTGATCAAAACAGCGATTCCAACGCAAAGGCTCAAGAAAAAATAAACCTAATATATAACAATAGTCCTCATTGCTTACGTTTAAGTTTTGATGGGAACGATTCATATGCGCAATCGACTGGCGACCCTGTTCGCTATCCACGCCATACCAAATAATCTGACGCAGCACGGAGCGGGTGCGATTCAAACGCTCATAGGTTTGGTGGGTAAATTTTGAATCACTATAAAGTTTATTGACCAAGTGCTTAATTGTCGTCGCGCGCAAAAGCGCATGAAAACTACCAAAACGAAAGGCAACAGGGAACCTTTGATAGTACAATTTAAAAATGTCGGACTGAGTCTCTCCTAATGGTCTAACCATGTTAGTCCAGATTGGTCAATCGTGATTGACCTAACAACTGCATTTGCCGGTTAACACTAATCACATTCTGTGTAATCTGCTGCAACTCAGTGAAATAATTTTTTGCATCACCTGTTAAATTAAGCATAACTCTGTTCAACGCTTCAACGGCTTGACTCAAGGTTCGAATACAATCATTATCAATTTGATTTTCGAAAAACCGAGTGACACATTCACTGCTTACCGTATCCAAGGTATACAATGACACCCCTTCAATCACTTCATCCACAAGCTCTGGAAATAGGCGTTCATTGTAGGCAGCCCATTTACGATTAAGCGCAGCCAACTCTGCCTCAAGGCCTAGTTGCGCTTTATTCTTTATTGATTTTGCTTGCATGCCAGTATTCATACTTACTGTGCTTAGCGATTGTTTTCGAGTTTTTTCCACAATTGTTTGGCTATTTAAACTATTAATGCGTACGGTTAGCTGATCGATATGAAACTCGGCGGCTTTTAGCATGAGCTCATTCTCTTTATCCTTTACGTCGTGCGTTTGTTTATATTGCAAAAAATCTGTTTTCAACTTTTTGTAATGATTTCGTACTTTGTTAAGTTGCGTGGCTCGTTCGCGTGCACTTGACTCAAAGGCCTGCAAACGACTGACCTCACTTTCGAATTTTGCCAGTTTGAATTTGGCAACGTTCTCAGCTGCCAGTTGTGAATGTTGCAACTCGCTTATGGTTTGTTCAAGTCTAGATATATCGGTATTTAACTCATCAATTTTTGTTTGTTTTGTTTCTAACTCAAACTCCATTGCTTGCAGCTGTGTTTGATCAACCATGCCAACCACAGCAACGGGCTCTACCACGGCAGCCAATGCTTTGTTTGGCTCAACCGCAGCCACTGGAAAATGCGCTAAAAAACCATTTAAAAAGGATTTTGATTGAGCCTGGTCAATTGATGGATTATGCATATGAGCCCGATTGCTGTTGACTTGCCAGAGGCTACTTCCGAACACAAACAATAAGGGCAACAACAAGCTTTGGCGGAAAAGGCTGACAGACTGCAGCTCATGCTTAAACAGAAATCCACCGATGACACCTAAGCTCAAACACAAAACAAGCTTGAGGCCGTATCCGGCGAGCATCATGGTACTGGATGAAAGATCGTTTTGCGCTTGTTTATACAATGCTTGTAAAAATTCTACATCGACAACAAGAATATAGAAAACAAGTGGCAGCAAACCTGCCAATAGAGCAATCACGAATCGTTGTTTATTATTCATTTTTCTTCCCTCAACTGAAATACCATCCCCACTCACAAATTATTGCGAGCTTATTCACACACTTAGTTACGAAGGAGACCGAGTCAAAGCAGACGGTTATAGTATTTTTTCAAACAAACCAAAAACCAGTTTTTGTATTTATGCGTTAAAGTATGCCAAGCATGTCCGAGTTTGCCAAGTTTAAATATTCCCGTTTCTGAATTATAAGCGAATGATTATTTAGCCAAGGCCTCTGCTGCTGCATCCATGCCTTGTTTCGTCTTCGAAGAAGCAAAGCGCTGCCAAAGTTGCCGCTCAAGCGTCTTTTTCCTTGCCAGCGCTGCGGCATCACCTCTGGCTATAAGTATTTCTTCTAATATGTCAGTAGACCGGGAAATTAAACTTTCACGTAGACCATATTCGATTAAGCTGATTGGTAATACTGCTAATGCGTATACTGTTCCTTGTTGACTCTGATAATAAGCAACAATCTGCTCAGATATATGGTTATCTTGTGCCAAATTGGTTAAAAACCTCGTCTTTAGCTCTTGTTTGCTTTTTTCCGAAGTGGCTTTTACATCAACTAAATATTTATCCACTACACGTTCAACAGCGGTCGCGAGATGTTCGCCCAATGCAGTTAATGCCATACTTGCGGCTACTTCCTTGGCTGCTAAATGAGGTTGGCTTAAGTGTCCAGAATCACCCACGGCAAATACAAAGTTTTCATTATCAGCCAAATCATTT
>Ga0224506_10002492_pt1 | contig 12499 bp, 15 predicted proteins | sample SF_Jan12_sed_USG_2_FD_169108 | JGI IMG/M metagenome (GOLD analysis project Ga0224506, IMG submission 169108) | Sediment microbial communities from San Francisco Bay, California, United States - SF_Jan12_sed_USGS_8_1 | ecosystem: Environmental > Aquatic > Marine > Sediment | place: USA...
TTTATATAGATTTTCAATATAACTGAGCAAAGAAAAATAAAAAGGATATACGACCGTGGTCGTAATATATTACGACCACGGTCGTATACTTAAATGTTATGTGTAAAAATAAAATATAAAAGGGAAATGGATTTGAAATATTTATCTGTAATAGTAAGTTTATTAGTTATAGGGTGTAGCCAGCCTATTAAGCCAGAGCAAGTATTTGTAAATGAAATGGTAGATAGCATTGCATATACTCAGGACAAAAAAACAGGTATATGTTTTGCAATTTTTCATGACCTTGGGGTCACAGAAGTCCCATGTGAGAAAGTTAAAGATCATCTACAGAAAACTAATAAAAGAAAATGGCCTTAAAGCACATAACAAGGCGTTCAACCCGGACGCGAATAAAGACTCGCGCCCGTTAACTTAAACGTTAGGTATAAAAAAGGAATAATTAATGCCATTAAAACTTTTAGTAATCTGTGGTTTGTTTTTACTTAATTTAAGTAATTCACAAGCCGGTACAAGTAGTGGTATTTACCCAGCAGATGGTTTTTTAATTGTTAGTGCTGGACGTCATAGGCATACAAATGCAGTTCTGGAGTATTGCACTGATGACAAGCCACTTATAAACAGTACTTGTAAAAACTGGGTAACACCAACCGAGTATATAAAAGTTAAAACTGGTCGCAGTGATTTAGAGTACTTAGGTATTGAAGGGTCAATACTTGATCATGGTGCGGTATCAATATACTACCGTGTTAAAAGAAAATAATATGTACCTAACAAGACGTTTGAGCTTGTTCGCTGCGCTCACGGGATTCGCCAAAACGCGGCTCACCCCTCAACTTAAACGTTATATTTCTATTGAGGAATAAGATGAATTGCTGGATATGCGGAAGCAAAGGAAACTCTGGTGAGCATTTAATAAAAGCATCAGACATTAAGAGCTTGTTTAGTGATATTACACAAAAGAACCCTGTCTACTACCATAATGAAGAAAAAAAGAATATACCAGTTGGTAGCTCTAAATCAGATCGTTTCAAATCAGAAGCATTAATTTGTTCTGATTGTAATAATAACAAAACAGCACCACATGACCATGCATGGCAAAAACTTTCTGAACATCTACGTACTTATTCGCTATATAAAAGAGGGCCGTTAAAAATAAGACTTTCAAAAGTATTTCATAATGAAATATACAATAACTCTATTAATGTTCATTTGTATTTCGTTAAATTGTTCGGTTGTCGAATTATTGAAAGTGAAATACCAATAGAAATCGAGTCATTTTCAAAAGCAATCTTAAATAACGAGCCGAATCCATATGTTTTTATCCATTTCAAAAAGGCAATCGGTAGTAGACTACAAACATTGGCGTTAACGCCGGTACATTTAGAACATGATGGTAAGAATATAATTGTAGCGGCATGGATGTATGCCGTGGGGGATCTAAATATTGAAATATTATATTCACCTAGTGGAGCTTGTAGCAAATTTCTTAAAAAGTCATTTCATCCTGCATGTAGGCATAAACTCATTGATTTTATTGATTTTATTGATTTTGAGGAAGAAAATGACGAAATATAACAAGTCATTTAAAATCGTTGGGCAAAAAAACTGCCCAACTTGGACGCCGCAAAAGACATGCGGCGCCATTTAATTCAACCGTTATGTTTAAAGCATGTAATTATTTTTTAAAGACATATTAAAGGAAGTCTGATGCAATTTTTTATAAAAACAAATAAATGGATTTTATTATTTATTAGCATGTCTATTTTTATTTCGTGTGCTGAAGAAGAACAGGAAGAGTCTAATTCCGTAAACACACCCAATGCTCATGGTGTTTGGAAAGGCACTTATACTGAAGAAGGTGTCAGTTATGATATGGTTGCCTACGTATACTGGAATAATATCATAGCAATAAGTAGTGATGCGGGTATTTCTTTTGAGGGCTCAGTTTCATTTTATAATAACTACAATTCTGTTAATGGTGTAATTTCAGATTTTGTTAACGGCAATCATAGAAGAATCACAAGTTACACTGGCTCATTTTCGTATAAAGATAAATTTATAGGTACTTTTTTTTCAGGTGAGGTATTTGATTTAAATTATTCTCACGAACATGAAGCTTCTACTAGTATATCGGATTTAGCTGGAGTATTTGCATCCTCTTCAGCGTTAGAGACACAAACATTTGTAATTGAAGAAAATGGAGGCTTTACTGGAATAGATTCAGCAGAATGCTCATATAACGGGCTATTTCAAACTCTTCATCCAGAGTTAAAGTTATATCATTTAAACTTTGTAATGAGTAATTGTGGTGAAAAGGATGGTATATATAATGGATTCTCTTTATTAGAAAGCATAAATAATCCTAATGATCGCTTAATTTTTATAGCTGCATCAAATTTTAGAAAACTATTTAGTAGTGAACTACATAAACAATAAATAATTGTTACAGAGATTAACGAATAGATCATGGTTATGAAACTAAAACACAACAAGGCGTTGGACAATAAAGGTGACGGAGGGATTAAAAATTGAACAATCTCCATAGCTTTGTATAATTCAATCTAGATATTAAATTAATTAGCAAAGGAATTGCTATGCCAAGACGAGCAAGGGTGTACATAGCTGGATTGCCTTATCATATTGTTCAACGAGGTAATAACCGCGAAGCGTGTTTTTTAGAACCAGAGAACTATCAATATTATCTTAATCTTTGGAAGGAATGTTCAAAGCGATATGGTGTTTCAGTACATGCGTATTGTTTGATGACAAATCACATTCATTTCTTAGTAACACCTGAAAATAAAGAATCCATATCTAGATTGATGAAAGTAGTAGGAAGTCGTTATGCGTATTATTTTAACAAACAATACAAACGAACTGGAACAATCTGGGAAGGAAGGCACAAATCAAGCCTTGTGCAAAGTGATCGATATTTCCTGACATGTTGTCGGTATATTGAATTAAATCCAGTTGTTGCAGATATGGTAAAAAAGCCTGAAGAATATAAGTGGTCGAGCTATTTAGTTAATGCATGGGCTAAAGCGAGTAACTTAAAAGCGCACGATGAATATATAAAATTAGGCCAAGATAAAGGCTCACGTTGCTTTGCTTATAGAGAATTATTTAAGCAGCAACTATCAGAACATGATGTCCATAAAATAGAAAAGGCAAGTGCATATTGTCAGCCATTAGGTGATGATAGATTTAAACAACAAATTGAAAAAAGATATGGATTGAAAATAGGCTATATGTCACGTGGGCGACCTAAAAAAGATAAGGATGAGCTGGTTAAATTTTAATCCCTCCGTCACCTTTAACGATTCTGCACTTTTACATGGCATGTCTTGTTATGACGCACAATTAGTTAACACTTAAAGTAAAACGCGCACCATTATAAAACCATTAGTAAGAAAATATTTCATAAACGCATCAGTTGATGTGCTTTTTCAAATGGCACACATATTGCTACATTAGATTTATCTAATAGAAAGGATGGGTTTATGAAGTATTTACTATTGTGTACTTTGTTACTACCAGAACTTGCACTTGCTGATACGGCACTCTTAAAACAACAGCTCGATACCGTTTGGTTAGTGATTGCCGGTGCTCTAGTGTTCTTTATGCAAGCTGGTTTCGCTTTGCTTGAAAGCGGCTTAGCCAGGGCGAAAAATTCCGTTAACGTTATCATGAAAAACTACATCGATGTCTGCATTGGTAGTGTAGCGTTCTGGATGATTGGTTACGGTTTGATGTTTGGAGAAAATACATCAGGCTGGTTCGGTTCTAATCATTTTTTCTTAAGTGATGTGACACATCAGGACTATAGCCTGTTGTTTTTTCAAACGATGTTTGCCGCTACAGCAGTAACGATAGCCAGTGGTGCTATGGCAGAACGCACACGTTATCATGCCTATTTAATTGGTGCTGTTGTCGTCAGTGCATTTATCTATCCTGTGTTCGGTAGCTGGGTATGGGGGAGTTTATATGAGGGTAAAGGCTGGCTCGCAGCAATGGGTTTTATTGATTTTGCAGGCTCAACTGTAGTGCATTCAGTTGGTGGCTGGGTAGCATTAGCCGGAATTATTGTGCTCGGTCCAAGACTTGGGAAATTCGATGACAAAGGTAACTCTCGCAACATCAATGGACACAATCTTACTCTGGTCGGTCTCGGCGGACTGATTTTATGGATGGGATGGTTTGGCTTTAATGGTGGTAGTACTGCAGCCGCAGATACCTCGATTGGTTTGATTGTTTTAAACACACATCTTGCTGCAGCCAGTGGTGCGATCGGGGTATTGTTTGCCATGATAGTCGCGCGTCAAAAAATATTATTAAGCAACAGCATTAACGGAAGTATTGCAGGTCTTGTCGGTATAACCGCGGGTTGCGCCAGTATGGAGCCACACTTTGCAATGACAACAGGATTGGTTGCAGGAATTCTGGTTATTATTGGTGAAAAAATATTAACCTCATTAAAGCTCGATGATGTAGTGGGTGCGGTCTCTGTACATGGTTTTGCTGGTGTCTGGGGTACCATAGCGGCTGGATTATTCTTAAAAGATAATCTGTTTAATCCGGAAATTATCTTGGTACAAATTATTGGGGTTATCGTTGCATTTTTATGGGTATTTCCTACATCATTACTAATGTATTTTATTATAGATAAAACAGTAGGTTTACGTGCCAGTACGGTCGATGAGCAACAGGGTCTGGATTACAGTGAACATTATGAAATTGCATATCCGGAATTTAGCAACCATCTATTACATAAAGGAAAATTGCAGCAGGAAATAAGAAATGTGTAAACTGACAGATGAAATAAAAACAAGATCAATAATCATCTACAACAGCTTATGCATAAATATATCTGAACAGGATGCTATACAAGCAACTAAAATATGGATACAGAAATTCTCAGATAAACCACTTTTTGCAATACGCCCATTTATTGACATACTATATGAAACCTTTGAAATCAGTACGCCTCGCCCGGAACTGCAGCGGTCTGTTCTGAGTGCTTTAATGACAGGAGAAGCTGACCTTAATGTTAAAGAGATTTATGTGTTCGATGATGATGTAAAAGATGTTGTGAATCACGCAAAAAATACGGAATTTAAACTCAAACATAAAGGCTTTAAAATATTTATTAGCAAACTTCTTGAATGCATTAGTAAAAGAAGCCTGGATGGAGAGCTGGTTATACGTATAAAGCTTTTTGATAATCTGAATGACATGGGTGTAACAGGTGAACTCTCACTAAGAGTTAAAAAATGGCTGACCGATAAAAATGATAGTATTGATATTGATGGGTTAAATATCACCCAGATGAAACAGTTATTTCACGGCCTCTATGTACTGTCATGTGAATATATTGGCCCGGTTGTTACCGATATGGAAGTAGCCAATGTCATTGAAGAAATGAAAGAGCTTGAGCTTTTTGAAGGTTTTGACCCAAAAGAGGTTTTTTAACAAGGGAAGAGGGAGCTCAGGCTCGTTGATCCTGTTGAACAACCTATAGTCTGGTCTTGGATACGAATCTTATAACAGCTGATTTTCTAAATTACGGCTCAGATGACCGGCTCGATAGATAAAGATGTGGTGCATTGATTAATATACAAAAGAAACCAAATATATAATAATCTATAAAAATACATAATAATACTTTCAAGTTTTTTCTGCTCTCATTCACGCTATACTGCACACATAACCCCTTATTTTCATCAATCAATATATTAGGTAAATAATGATTCCGAAAAAAGTATCAGCAGAACTGAAAGAATATATTTGTACTGGATTTACACTGATCAAAGAGTCTAAGGATTTTAATGATCAGGAGAAAAAAAACCTGCTTTCTAGTCTGCTAAGCTTAGGAGCTGGCGTTGCATGGAGACCAGTCGAAATTACTCACGAGGCGATAAAGCTTTTTGTAGAAAATGACTTCAAAGTACCTAAAGGCTTGGAGCGAGCACATATCTACCATAGACGGGATACAATGAGAGAATTAATGAACCGGGACTGGGAGTGTGGTGAATGGTGGGAATGGTATAAAGAGCGAGATTATACTGTTTTATCAACACGGCAAGAAAATCGAGATGAGTCAAATTTTCATAGTGTTAAAAAGTTAGAGGTTCCAAAAGATATGATGCTTTTTTGGGGTAAACGTGTTGGATTTGAGTACGGACAATTGGAAAAAGAATTCATTATAGGTGCTGCCAGGGAATTAGGGTTCATCAGCTGAGGTTTTTTATAGGCAAACGAGCCAGATTCGCTGATCCTACATAAAGCTGCTGAGATAGTGTTACGATAAGTTAATCACAAATCGATTGTTTAACTGTGCTCACTATGCGCTGGTGTTTTAACCAGTAGCAAAAAATGACAGTCCTTTGCATGAAAAACCTGAAACGGGGGGCTGTTGTTATAATTCTAGCGAAATTTTTTCTCTGATCGGTTATATTAAACAGCAGTTTTTGAACAAAAATTATATGTCATCAGCTATAAAAAATATAAATATTTTATAAATCTAATTTCAGGACTAGAGAGTATGCCTAAGGCAAGTGAGATCAAAAAGAGCGCGGCGATTAATTATAACGATAAGACCTATATTGTAAGGGATATCGAGCGTTCTGTACCGCAAGGTCGTGCAGGTGGCTGTCTTTTTCGTATGCGTATGTATGATGTGGTAAGCGGTAATAAAATTGATGAGACGTTTAAGGACTCGGATATGTTAAACCTTGCTGATCTGACCCGCAAACCTGTTATGTTTTCTTATATTGACGGTGACGAATATATCTTTATGGATTCAGAAGATTACACCCCGTATAACCTCAATAAAGAATCCATCACGGATGAGATTCTTTTTATCAATGAAGCCACGACAGGTATTCAGGTGATCATTGTTGATGATGTACCGGTGGCACTTGATCTGCCGGCTAACGTGGAGCTTGAAGTGAGTGAGACGGATCCGTCAATCAAAGGTGGCTCTGCAACATCCAGAACCAAGCCGGCGCTTTTATCGACTGGCCTAACTGTGCAGGTACCCGAGCATATTTCTATCGGTGATACGATCAAGGTAAGTGTGGAAGAGCGTAAATTTATGGGCCGGGCAGACAGTAAATAATTTATTGCGCTGTAATGAAACCTCATGGCTTATGATTATGAACCATGAGGTTTTAGTCTGTACGCGGATCCATCTCTACCGCTGCAGTACCGGTACGAGCCATGGGGACAAAATCGCTTTGCTCTGATGCCGGAACCGGCTCGCTGATATACATCCGATGAAGTGCGAATAATAATAAGACTCCGAAAACAACGGCAAGATAAATCATCAGTCCCTGCGGTCCGATAAGTTGCATAAATATGCCGGCGAGTATCGGACCTATAGCTGCTCCTATGCCATTGACCAGTAGCAAACCACGGGTGGCGTTCATCACCTCATGTGGTTCTATGTGATCATTCGTGTGCGCAACTGATAATGAATATACTGAAAATGAAAAGCCGCCATAAAGTACGGTAGAGATCATAAGAAGGGTTTGTGAGTGGCCGGATAACATGACGATACTGAGCGCCAGTAGCATTGAAGTTAAACTCACAAACATTAAAATTTTACGCCTGTCATAACGATCGGATAGGTGCCCGATGGGTACTTGTAAAAAAGCACCGCCGAATATCACTGAGCTCATAAAAATTGCAACGCCAATTTCAGAGTAGCCCATGTTATAAGCATATAATGCACCCAGTCCCCAGAAAGCACCGTTACCGACACCGGTGACTAAAACCCCGGCAACGCCCAGAGGCGAAATTTTAATCAGACGCCGCAAAATTAGTTCAGGTACTGCTACCTGTGCTGGTTGTGTTAAGCGGGTTATGGAAATAGGTACCAGTGCAAGAATGAAAAATATTGCGCAAAGGGCATAGGTAGCCAGAGTGCCGGCTCCGTAAAACAAAATCAGGTACTGGCCGATACCCATAGAAAGTAATGTTATGGCTACATACACGGAAAATATCTTACCCCTGTATTGGCTGGGTATTAATGTGTTGAGCCAGCTTTCAACCACCAGATAGAGGCCGACCATAGCAATTCCGGAAATAATACGCAGGAACCACCAGACGACAGGATCAACGATCAGGCCATGCATAATCACCGACACTGAGCCAAATGCTGCCAGCACTGCAAAAGCTCGAATATGACCTACTTCACTGATAAGGCGCGGGCAAAGATAGGAGCCTATAACATAACCAATAAAAAATGCTGACATGATTATGCCGGTGACCAGATCTGAGAAGGATGCAATCCCGGCGTGCATGCTGAGTGCAGTACCTAAAAGACCATTGCCTAGCAGTAATATGCCAATAGCCAGTAACAGGGAGAATATAGAGTTTATTTTAGATAGCATTATTAGATGGTAGTCTTATCATATTTAATTGTCAGAAGTTGTTTTGCAATAAATGCAGTTACTTTTCGACTTATGGTTGCTTTTCTTTAGCTGGCTGCGCAAAGTCGTTAAGCTTGTTGGTTGTCATGATCTGGCGGTCTAAAACACCAATATCGAGTACCGGTGAGGCGTCGATGTCCTGAGCGTTCATCATCTGAGCGATTCTCTGCAGGGAGGATGTGATCATGCTTTTTTCCCATTCTTGAAGCTCACTAAACTGCCGGGCAAAATGCTCCTGCAGTGGAATAGGGGCTTCTTTTAAAATTTCATAACCCTGATCGGTCAGGTGTGCGTGTACCTTGCGTTTATCTTCTTTCGAGCGTTCACGGTATACCAGATTTCGTTTTTCCAGACGGTTTAAAATGCTGGTTACTGTTGCCTGACTAAGGCACATTTCATTGGATAATTCGCCAATGGTGTTCTCGCCTTTGTCGCGAATAGTTTGTAATAGCAAAATCTGAGGTGTGGTTAAGCTCGTTGTCTTTGCCAGGTGTTTGGAGTGGAGGTCTGTGGCTCTGATAACACGACGCAGTGCGACTAATACTTCTTCAATGCTGTTCAAAGGGCTTCTCTGTTTATGGGTTTAACCGTTGCATTATACATAGATTACTTAGAGCGCTAATTAAATTACGCGCATTATTAATGATACCGTATCTGGTTTGATTCTTATAAACGCCTGTTGTCTAGCTAGCAGCTGACTCATAACCACTGTTCCGGAGGCGCTCCGTGTATGGGTTGGAGATTAAAGCCTGTTTCGTGTATAATCTTTAGTGTGCTAACTAAATATTTTAGTGCATCCCTTCAGTTTCTACCTGTCTATCAGCTTTGACTGGGTTTTTAGCTCGCAAAAATATTTAGTTTACTAATTAACGTATCAAACTTTTATCGTCACAATTGGAGGTTTTTTGTCTGATTTAGAAAATATTGTACTCAGGTCTCCCTCGCTCGAAGACGGTATGGCGGTGTTTAAGCTGGTGCAGAATTGTCCGCCGCTAGATATGAATTCCAGCTACTGTAACCTGCTGCAGTGCAGCCACTTTGCCAGAACCTCGGTGGCCGCTGAAGTGAATGGAGAGCTGCTTGGGTTTATCTCTGGATATGCCTTACCAGAGCGTCCGGATACCTTGTTTATCTGGCAGGTGGCTGTTGCCGAACAGGCCCGAGGTATCGGCCTGGCATCCCGTATGCTGTTTCATATTCTTAGTCGCTCTCATTGTGCAGACTTCGCATATTTAGAAACGACCATAACGGATGCTAACAAGGCGTCGTGGGCTTTATTTAAAAGCCTGTCAGTAAAATTATCAGCCGATTTTCAGTCATCAGACTGGCTGGACAAAGAAACTCACTTTTCCGCGCAACACGATTCAGAAGCGCTTGTCCGTATCGGCCCGTTTAGCTCACATAAGTTAAGAGAAATAGAATGAAAATATTTGATGAAATAGAATCAGAAGTACAAAGTTATGCCCGTGCATTTCCCCGTGTCTTTAACCGGGCTAAAGGCGAGTTGATGTGGGATGAAGATGGTAATCAGTATCTGGATTTTCTGGCCGGAGCCGGAACTCTGAATTACGGTCATAACAATCCGATTTTTAAAGAAGTCTTACTCGATTACATCCAGAATGATGGTATTACCCACGGTCTGGATCTCCACACAAAAGCCAAAGGTGAGTTTTTACAGGCTTTTAGTGAGAAGATCTTAAAGCCCCGAAACATGGAGTATATGGTTCAGTTCACCGGACCTACGGGAACCAATGCTGTTGAGGCAGCGATGAAACTCGCACGAAATGTAACGGGTCAGCAAAACATTGTGACTTTTACGAATGGCTTTCATGGTGTGAGTTTGGGGTCACTGGCTGCAACCGGCAATTCTCATCATCGTGATGCTGCCGGGGTTAGTTTGATCGGTACACACCGTATGCCCTATGATGGCTATCTGGGTGAGAGCATCGATACCACTGAATACCTGGATAAGGTGTTGTCAGATTCAAGTAGTGGTATCAGTTCACCGGCTGCAGTGATTCTGGAAACGGTGCAGGGGGAAGGCGGTATTAATGTTGCCAGTGTGGAATGGCTGCAAAACTTACAAGCTGTCTGTAAAAAACACGGCATATTACTCATTGTTGATGACATTCAGGCAGGTTGTGGTCGCACAGGTGATTACTTCAGTTTTGAAGAAGCAGGCATAGAGCCGGATATTATTACCTTATCCAAATCATTAGGTGGCTACGGGCTGCCTTTTGCCGTGGTCCTAATAAAACCGGAGCTGGATCAGTGGAAACCAGGCGAGCATAACGGTACGTTTAGGGGTAATAATCTGGCCTTTGTAACGGCTAAAGCAGCCATTGAACATTACTGGTCTGACAATCAGTTCTCAGAAGAAATAAAACGAAAAGGTCGTTATGTCTCCGAGCGACTTGAAAGTATTGTGAATCAATACGGTGAAGGTAATTTCACTGCCAAGGGGCGAGGCATGTTTCAGGGTATTAATTGCGTCAATGGAGATATCGCAGGAAAAATCACCCACAATGCGTTTAAAAAAGGCCTGATCATTGAAACCAGTGGTGCCGATGACCATGTGGTGAAGTTTTTGTGTCCGTTAATTATCAGTGACGAGAACCTGAAAAAAGGCATTGATATTGTCGAGTCTGCGATTCGTGAAGTGTGTGCCGGAGAAGATGATATTCCCGGAGAAGCCGTTTATTTTGAGGCTGCCCAGTAAAACAATAAAATTGAGAGTTTAGGTTATTTATGATTGTAAGAAAATTATCAGATGCCAGAAAAACCAGCCGAAGAATTGTATCTCCGGATGGTAACTGGGAAAGTACGCGACTGTTATTGAAAGAAGACCAGATGGGTTTTTCATTCCATGTGACGACTATTTATAAGGGGGCTGATTTTCAAATGCATTATCAGAATCATCTTGAGTCGGTTTACTGCATGTCGGGAAAAGGCGAAGTAGAGACGCTGGCAGATGGCAAAAAATATGCCTTAGAGGCCGGCACAATTTACAACCTTGACAAGCATGATAAACATATATTGCGGGCCTTTGAGGAAATGACCATGGCTTGTGTGTTTAACCCGCCGCTCAATGGAAAAGAAGTACACAATGCTGAAGGTGCCTATGAGCTGGAAGCCGAAACTATCTAGCCGCAGGCTTAATAATACAAGTCATTTTTTTAGCGACGACATCGGTTGATGCGTCTTAAGCGAAGTCGATGTTTATGTCTTGCATGCCGGGGTAAGGATAGAGCCCCGGTAGCTAAGTGAGAGGATATTGGTATACATAAAAGTCCCGCCCACCAGTGTTTCTTAATGCATCGAAAATTGATTACATTTAGACTCACTTCATTTATTCTTTTCAGATGAAAAATAAAAGCATAAAAAAAATACTGGTTACTGGGCTGTTTGCTGTGCTGGCTGTTACTTCTATGGCGGGCTGGTTAGACAGCAAAGGCTCCGAATATACAGAGGCGACATTTAAGAGAGCTTTGATTGCCTTCGGTATTGCCAAAGGCTTAAACGGGGTGATATTGGTCGCGCAGGGCACTGAGCTTGCCTTACAGCCTGCCGGTGTGGGTGTGAACTTTACACCCGGTCAGATATTAGATCCTGTTAACGACATGATCGAGCAGTTTTCGTGGATTATGTTGGCCAGCACGGCATCGGTAGGGGTGCAACGCATCTTGTTAACCATTAGCCAGTGGCCATGGTTTTCTTATAGCGTTATTGTATTGTTGCTACTTGCCGCCAGCTCGTACTGGTATAAACCGCTAGCGGATAGCCCGTGGCGAGCTTTGCTTTTTAAAACCATGCTGGTATTTGTTTTTTTACGATTCTCGGTGCCATTAATTGCGATCGGCAGTGAAATGACTTATCAACAGTTTCTGGCACAACAATATTCAGAATCAACTCAGCAGCTCGAGCAGGCGACTAATAAGATTACCGAAATTAATAACGGGGATAATCAACCCATTCTGCCGGGTAAAGGCCGCTCAGTACTCGAAGCTGTAAAAGAGATGTATGGCAATGCTGCCGCCGCGCTGGATATTGGTGCTCAATAGAGCGTT
>Ga0224506_10002495_pt1 | contig 12485 bp, 14 predicted proteins | sample SF_Jan12_sed_USG_2_FD_169108 | JGI IMG/M metagenome (GOLD analysis project Ga0224506, IMG submission 169108) | Sediment microbial communities from San Francisco Bay, California, United States - SF_Jan12_sed_USGS_8_1 | ecosystem: Environmental > Aquatic > Marine > Sediment | place: USA...
AGTGGAGGAACCGATGTTTGCAGTGCATTTGTAGGAGGAACCCCTTTATGGCCTGTTTACAAAGGAGAAATACAATGCAGGGCGTTGGGATGTAATTTGGAAGCCTGGGATGAAAACGGCCACCCGGTTGAAAATGAAGTGGGGGAAATGGTTATTACCCAACCTATGCCAAGTATGCCCGTTTATTTCTGGAATGACCCCGAATTCAAACGGTACAGGGAAAGTTATTTCGAGCACTTCCCCGGTGTATGGAGACATGGAGACTGGACCAGGATTACAAAAAGAAAAGGAATTATAATTTATGGCCGATCTGACAGCACACTAAACCGAGGCGGAGTAAGAATTGGAACCAGTGAAATATATAGGGCTTTGGACGGATTAAAGGAGATCAAAGACAGTTTAATTATTTGTTTGGAAAATGCAAACGGAGAATTTTACATGCCACTATTTATTGTTTTGTCTGGCAAAATAAGTTTAGACACTGAGTTAATGAATAAAATTAAATCGGAAATCCGTAAGCAATGTTCACCCCGCCATGTACCCGACGCCATTTTTACCACTCCTGATATTCCTTATACCATAAGTGGGAAGAAAGTAGAGATGCCTGTCAAGAAAATACTTGAAGGGAAAGTTGACCCCAAGTCCTTGAATCGGGATGCTTTAAAAAACCCGGAATCATTGGATTATTATATAAATTTTACAAAAAGCACTGAATTCAAATGGCAAAAACAATAGTATTAGGGAGTATTTTATGTGGTATAGCTGTAATCACGGGAGCTTTTGGGGCTCATGGTTTGGAAGCATTGTTGAAAGAATATGGTAGAGTTGATACCTATGAAACTGCTGTTTTATATCATTTTATTCATGCAATTGCGCTGATCATTGTTGGAATCATAGGATTTCATAAAGAAAACAAATGGTTAAAATGGGCAGTGTGGAGTTTTGGTTTGGGTATTCTATTATTTTCCGGTTCACTTTATGCGTTGTGCCTGACCAATATCGGTATTTTGGGAGCTATTACGCCTTTTGGGGGGGTGCTGTTTATTATGGGTTGGGGGTTTACGGCTTTGGGGAGTAAATAGATCCGGACGGACGTCCGGAACAGAGGTTTGTTTAGGAGTAATGGGGTAAAACGTTACGGCTTTACCTTGAAAAATATTACGGTGTAATATTTTAGGGCGTAAAATTTTACACCGCTACTATATGATGTTGTTGTCGCGGGCGAATTGGACCAGTTGGGCAACGTTATGGGTTTTGGTTTTTCGCATGATGTTTTTGCGATGGGTGGTTACTGTGTTTTCGGAAATAAACAATTTTTCGGCTATTTCTCGACTGGTTTCTCCTGATGTGGCCAATTTAATGATTTCCAACTCTCTTTCTGTGAGTTTAAACTGAAATACTTCAACCTCCTCTGAGGTGAAACTTTTGATTTGGTCGTAATAGAACTTACCTGAATCTACACGAATTACGGCATCATAGAGGTCTTCAACTGTGTTATTTTTCAACAAACAGCCCTCTATTCCTAATTTGAGTATTTCTTCAATAAATATTTTCTGAGAATATTGGGTAAGTAAAATCACCTTCACCTCAGGGTAAGAAATTTTTATATGTTTTGCACAGGAAATACCATCCATGACAGGCATATTGATATCGAGAATAGCAATATCAACCGATTCATGTGCTAAAAAATCAAGCACTTCCTGACCATTATTTACCATACCCATGACCTCAATATCATCAAACCCCGAAAGTATTTCTTTTACTCCCATTAAAACCAAGTCATGGTCATCGGCCAATACTACTTTAATTGTGCTCGACATGTGGTATTTCTATTAAAACGGTTAATCCTTTTCCCGGGACAGATTCAAATTTCACATCACCCAACATAGAAGAAACCCTTGATTCTATCCCTTTTAAACCCAACGTATTTTCTTTGAGCTCTTCATCTTGAAATCCTTTTCCATTATCTTCATAAACCATACTGATTGTATCTCCTTTAAAGGTATTTATTTCCAATTTTATTTGGGAAGCACTCGCATGCTTTAACGTATTATTTACTAACTCTTGAACTATTCGGTATAAATTTCTACTTTCTTCGCTGGAAAGATCAACCTCCAGTTGAATATTCGAAATTGCCGTTACAGTACCTGAATTATTTATTGTATCAAATAACTCCTTAAGTGCTACGGACAACCCAAAATGACCAAATGTATCAGAATGAAGACTATGGGATATGTTCCTGTATTGTTCACCTCCCATCACGGCAAGTTTAAGGATCTCTCCTGCCATACGTTCTTTTTCAGCAATATCTTTTTTTTTAATCAATAAATCAGCATACATTTTTAATGTGACCATAATATTCCCTACATTATCGTGTATATCCTGTGCTATTCTTTTCCGCTCAATATCCTGCCCCTCCAGTATTTTATAGGCAGTACTCAATTCCTGCTTCTGAAGCATATCTTCAATTTGTTTGATTTCCAAATTGCGCTTGAAAATTTTTCTTTGAAACAGGAATATAAAAATGATAATACCGGCAGTCATAACGGTCATAGCCAATGAACCCATTAAATAAATTACCTGCATATCTATTTCACTACTTGTTTCCATATTGCAACAGCCAATATAATGTTTTTTACAATATTAAGAACATTATGAAGGCTCCATGTAAAAATAAAATTTTCTGAAAAACCCTCCATAAGGAAAAACATTATATAAGAGAAAAAAGCACCTGAGAAATAAATAAAAAAAGCAATGACCACAAGAAACAAAGGGTTTCCTTCTATAAAGATATCAGTTTCGTATTTATATAATTGAAAAAAAAACATAAAACTAAAAAAAACAAACACCAGACATTCCATGCCCCTCCCATAATTAGCAAACGTTTCATACGATTGAATTACAAATGTATATATGGTAAACATTATAATAAATACAACCCCGGTTATCATAACCGTTGTTTTAAACTTAAACAGTATTTTATAAAAAATAATAACGATTAAAATTGCCTCAACAACTCCTACGATATTAATTAAATAATGATTGTTCACTCCATTAATTGCCATTATCAATCCTATAAAGTCGGCAATAAACCAAAACAACAACAAACCCGTTATTAATTTAAATAACGAGTTTGTTGTTAATTTTTGTTTGTATTTTAAAAATACAATTACTCCAATTAGAGGTGATAAAATGGAGATATAACTTATAAAAATATCGATATTCATCTTTTTCAATTATTGCTCTCCACAATAAGGTGGACAAGGCCTACTGTTGTTTAGTATGACATCATCAGTTTGGAAGCTTGCCTTTTTGTACAAACTATTATCAAAGGTGGTATCACTATCAATATTATAATAATCTGTTCCATCAGCTAAAACTGGTAAAAACAGGATATCAGTATATTCCTTATTGTTTCCATGGGGCTTACGACTGATAAAAACCCTAAACCCAACAACAGGATTGGCTGAATCAGCGGGTAGTTGATCCATTTTATTAAGAAACTCCTGCATCCTTCCTTTTCCTATTGCAAAACCATAGGTACGTTTTTTTTGAGGAACACCCCAACGAGGTTTACTTAGATAACTTTTATACCTCTTAACACGGTTTTCAGCATCATTTTTAGTTATATACCCCCCTGTAGAATCTGACCAATCACTAGCCAAAGACATCATCTCTTCGTCGGTAAGGTAATCTTCTACGGGAATTTCAGGAGTTGTAGTATCACTACTGACAGACTGATCGGTAGGACCTGAACAAGAATAAAAGAATCCTGTTGCTATTAATAACACAACAAAGTAGGTTTTCATAATTTTTTCAAGTTTAGTTTACTGCTAAATTATTAAAACTTATTTAAAAATAAAAATACATTATCTTTTAAATAATATATAATTAATAATTTTAATTATATTAACACATATAAATATATATTTAAATAATTAAGTGGTTAATATTCTTTAATTGGCTTTTTCTCTTTTCAATATTCCCGCCAGTAATACTGTTTGTTACCCACCTCCTATGTCTGAATCAGGATTTGCAGGATTTTGGGATGGACAGGATGTTGGCGGGGTGGTCTTTTAGTTTCTGGATTGTTGTTTAAGCCCAATGACTTTCCTCTCGGTATCCCCTCCCCGTCCTTAATCAATTGCTTCAGGTAATAAAATATCTGTTTAATCTTATTATCCTGACCAGCCACCTTTTCTTCCAGTTCATTTAATTTTAATAATAGCTCATTGTAGGTCAAAATCATTTCCCTCATTCTACTTAAAATCCTTATAATCTGTATATTGACCATAATTTCCCGATTGCTGTTAAGTACACAAGACAACATGGTGAGGCCTTGCTCGGTAAAACCAACGGGGGCTTTCTCATGCCCATTTTCTCCTTATTGGATGTCACAATTTGTGATTTCCAATTCTCCTGTTCACCAAGTGTCATTTGAAACATGAAATCCTCAGGAAAACGACTGATGTTCCTTTTCACCGCCTGGTTCAACACTCTTGTTTCCACCCCATATAAACCTGCAAGATCACGGTCTAACATCACCTTTTGATTTCTGATAAAATAAATTTTGTCCATCACCAATTTATCGGGCAAAAGTTCTTTTTCAGTATTCAATCCATTTTTACCCAAACATAAAATGCACACTAATTAAAACATAAAGTGAAAGGCATATTAAACGTTTAATTTCAGTGAAACGGTTAGAGGTGAACAGTGAAACAGTGAACGGTGTGCCGCAGTTTACTGTTAACGGTTTACCGTCGTTTACCTCGCTGTGGGATGGCCAGTTGTATGTAGCCAATACCACCCCGAAGGGACGTTGTAGGAAGGTAGCATGGTTCTTACAACGTCCTTTCAGGGGCGATGGGCCGTATTTTCAGGTTGTCCGTAGGTGAATCCTTCGGAAAGATAGGGATTAAAGATTGAGATTAAAGAGATCTCAAATAATCTCAGTTCTTAATCTTTATCTTTATCTCATACCCCCGATATGCTCAAAAGACTCAACGACATCGCCACACTGCCCGATGAGGACAAGGGACATATCCTTTACGCCTTGGACAACCTGCTCGCTTCAGTCAAAACAAGAATGGCGTATAAGTGATAACGTTACCTCTTTCCCTGAAACATACAGAATAGCGACCAACTAAAAACCTTGCTTAAAAAGTCTACTGATGATTTTAATGAAGTAAGGCCTCATGGAAAACTGGGTGGGCTGACGCCTCCCGCAAGTGTGGGATGAAGCTTATTCCGGTTATAATGTGCCCATTACCTTCGATCCTGAGGCATTAAGAACCAGAATCAATGAAAACAGAGCCAACACCGGGTGTACCAAGTGTGAAATTTAACAATAACTACAGACAAGTTGTAACTGACCATAAAATATCTATGACTAAAAAAGTGTCTTTAACGGCATTTTTTCCCCTTACTGTTTCCACCGAAGTTTTAACGTAGGAGGAATTAGGGACAGATTTTTGTAGGATTAGTGTGAGGTTATCAGTGCACCATACAAATCAATAACATTTAATTAATTAAAATACAATCATAGAAAATATAAATGAAGAAACACAACAGGAGTACACAGAAGACCAATTGAACCACCTTCATTACCATTACCAGCAACAACAATTGCTACAGCAGGAAGAAGAGGTAAATCCTATGTGGGAGAAATGGGATGCTGATTACAAAGAAGAGATGTGCAGGAGGAGCAAAGTGAACAAGGCTATTAAACACCTAAAAGCCTTACTTCTCCACTACATCACCATCTGCTACAAAGACAACGCACCCCCGTTAATAACCAATAATCTATTGGAGAAGGAATACCAAAGATTGGAATCGAAACACAAACTAGAACGCCTTTTTGAAGCGGAACAATTAGTGGGGGCACGGTAAAATTAGACTAGTGGATATTTGGATTTTAATTAAGGTGAGAAGGTGGAATTAAGCATTTTTATACCATTTAAATAGTGATACTATAATAATTAAACATAAAATAGGTATCAAAATAATATTATACTTGTTTTTACATTTTTTATATTCAGTATAACTTAATATAGGAATTTCGTCTTTAAAAAGTGAGTAGACCTTAGATTTCGTTACACTTTTTGTATTCTCAATTAAAATATTTATTTCATCACCTCTTTGTAATTTTTTTATTAATAACATGTCTATAACTTTAAATCCACAACCTGCAATATAGTATTCACTACCATCCATTAGTTTAAATTCAATTCTATGAGTTGGAACATCTGCACCATATTCTAATATTGACGGATTACCATGCAAAACACCCGAAAATTCATGCAAATCATCTAATTCGGGTATATTATCAACCCAAAGCCAAAATATCAAAAATGCAGAAATAAAAATCAAAACAATTCTATTTCGATTTAATTTAAGACTAGTACTAGTTATCAGTTGTGCTATTTTCATCATCAATATAGTCTGATACAATTCGTCTTGCTTTTTTCTTTAAATAATCTTCAGGCATTGCATATCCATTCTGTATTTTAAACTTTGATTTAATCGATTTTAAAGCCTCATCAGTAAGAGTTCTTAATAAAAATTCTGTTGCTATATTTTCTGTTTCTTTTATCGTAAAACCATTCTCCAATGTTAAATCCATGGTTGAACGAAGGAAATTTCTTAGGTAAGAATTCGAAACTCCACTAAATAATGTATTTGCAAAATCTATTTTATTTATATCACCTTGTTCAATAATTAATTGATTGGTTAAATCAATACCCATTTTACCACCAAATGTAACTGCAGATTTTCCGCCTAACCCCATTTTAACCACTGTCAATTCCAATATAGTCTGTCCACCATTTGCAACTTCTCGACCCCATGCCAACATTATTTCAGCACCACTATTAAAGGATTTATAGGTCATAGTTTGTTTTTCTAAATTTACAGTATAATTAGATTCAGAAACAGGTGAATAATCATTAGAATAGGAATAATAACCACCTTCATTAATTGGCTTACGTACCAAATATCCAATAGGAATTTCATTAACTTTTAAATTGGGGTCATAAAATTTATTTAGCTTTAATAACTCTCCTCGAGGCAGATCCCATGCAATTTCTAAGCTGTAGAAAGTATCCCCCTTTTTCATTTTATAAAAGTATTTATTATATTCTAATTCTTCCAATCCATCCAAATCTATCGCCCAAATTGGCTTATTCCCTGCAAACTGATAAGGCGTTTACCAAGGATAAGAAGAAGTCAACGGATCCACACTCAAAAACCTTCCTATTGCCGGGTTGTAAATCCTAAAACCATAGTCGTATATCGCTTCACTGCCCCATTCCCCGCCATCGTCTTTTTCTTTGCCATTGAACCCATACCTGTAACCCCCTGCACCACTTTTCAGGCCTGCCTTTCACTGCCGTGCACATTGTTTTAAAGAACGTTTTTATTGCACAATATAGGGTTTTTGGACCGCATGGTGATCGGTAAGGCACACTTTTTTCTTTCCATTGAAAATTTCTTTTGAAAAATGAAAAATATTAACCTCGAAAATTTACCTCGTATTTTTATCTGAATTTGTAATTTCAACCAAATTTTGTTTTCTAAATTGTAACAATTTCTACCCGAAGATATTAAACCCAAGATTTATGCAGCGGGCATTATAAATGACAATAAAGATGATGGCTTATGTTGAAATGTCATCCCGAGGACAACAAAATTTAAAGTATTGATATAAAACTCACTTGGCTATCAAAACACAAAGTAATTATGAACAAACAACTCACTCCCGAAGACATAAAAACCATTGTGCAAGCTGGAGAAGGATACAATTCCGAGTTTAAAATACGTGTACCCCAAAAAGTGAAAGAAATTACAGCAGAAATTTGTGCTTTTGCCAATTCAGCCGGTGGTGTTTTGTTAATTGGGGTGAGTGATGATAATATAATCCATGGCGTTTCCATAGATAATGGAAAGCGCTCTGCTATTCAGAACTCTCTACATGAAATTAATCCAAATTTGGCTACTGATTTTTATGCTGTTGATGTAGATGGAAAAAGTGTTTGGGTAATTGAAGTAAATACTGGTATCCAAAAGCCTTATGTCCTATCCGGTGCTATTTATGTGCGGCAAGGCCCAAACACTCAAAAGCTTACTACGGTTGAGCAAATGAGAGACTTTTTCCAGCAATCGGATCGCATTTATTTTGACGAAGCCCCTTGTCCTGATTTTGATTTAACCAAAGACATAAATCAAAATTGGTTTGAGGAATTCAGGATTCAAAGCGGGTTGTCAAAAACTATTAGTCAGGAGCAAATTATACATAATTTAAAATTGATATTGCCTGACGGCAGCATGAAAAACGGAGGGGCATTGTTTTTCGGAAATGAACCTGAACAATTTATTGAAACTGCAGTCATTCGTTGCATTGCCTTTGAAGGAACCAATAAAACCAATATTATTGATGATAAAACTTATGGAGGAGCTTTAATTAGTCAATTCGAGCAATCTATGCAATGGCTGAAAGGGAAACTCTCTGTTCGTTATGAAATTGAAGGTAGCGGGCCAAGAAAAGAAATTTGGGAAATCCCTGAAACTTCTTTTAAAGAAGCTATTATCAATGCACTTTCTCACCGGGACTACTATGATAAGGGAGCAAAAATTACGGTGGAGTTATTTAAAGACAGGGTTGAAATCAGTAACCCTGGAGGTTTGACCAGCGCCATTTCCTTAGCTGAATTTGGTACAAAGAGCCATAGCAGAAATCCACTCGTATTCGGTTTGTTTGTGCGTATTCATATGGTCGAACAAGTGGGTTCCGGAATTGGAAGAATGCGCGACTTAATGAAAAAAGCCAAACTTCCTGAACCTCAATTTAAAACAGAAGGTATGTTCACAGTTATTCTTCACAGAACTGTGCCTAAAGATGTGGAGGAAGTTAATTTGAGTACCACAGCCAGGAAAATAATTGACCTGATAAAGCAACGACCAGATATCACAACCAAAGTGATGGCAGATTCTTTAGGGATTTCTGATAAGACTGTAGGCTATCATTTAGCCAAGTTGCAAGAAAGTGAATTTATCTATAGAGAAGGTTCTAAGAAAACAGGAGTTTGGAAATTAAAAAATTAAACTAGGAATAAACTAGGAATAAACTAGGAATAAAAAATGAAGTTTATCAAGGCCAAAATGTGCCCATAACCTTCGATCCTGAGGCATTAAGAACCAGAATCAATGAAAACACAGGCAACGCCGAATGTACCAAATGTGAAATTTAACAATAACTAAAGACAAGTTATAACTGACCATAAAATATATATGACTAAAAAACTGTCTTTAACGGCATTTTTTTCCCCTTACTGTTTCCACCGAAGTTTTAACGTAGGTGGAATTAGAGACAGGTTTTTGTAGGATTAGTGTGGGATTAGCAGTGCCGGAATGTCAGGTCGCGGTTTTTTCAACTGGCCCAGTCAATACCGGAATCTTTTTTCCAAAATTCAATAAAAATGGCTCAGTTAATAGCTGATTGAGTGGCTCAGTATAGTCCGGAATAATCATTTTACTTTTTATTCCTTCTACTAAGCATCATTAATCCTGTAATCAACTATCCTTTCTGCAATTTCTTGGTCTGTACTATGTATGTTTGAAAAATATCCATATACTTCATCTACTAATTGGCTTAAAGTAAAAAGGTTGTAGTACTTCTCATTGTCAATTTCAATTTCAATCAGCCCATCAATCTTCTCATCGTCAAAAATCACTAATTCAGAGTTCGTATTAAATGATTCCTTTAAATAAACTTCAGCATTATAATAATCAATATTTGGATAATGCGTATTCATATATTGAATAGCTTCCTCTTCGCTCTTTAGATATTTTATAAAGTCAGTTAAATTCATAATAATTTAATATTTTTTATTTATTATAACCACCAGGCCAGCATTTATTCCTGGATACAGTGTTCCAGGCAATTCCATTTGAAATGCAACAGAATAATACTCTCCAGTCGGAACGGCTGCGGCTGCTCTTTTTGCCAAATACATACCACGAAGCGCTGACACTCCCTGCCCCAGGGTAACGACGTCAAACCAAAACATTGGCAGCTCCTCTATCCCTTGTCCCTGAAAAAAAGGACTGTCAATATGCCCTGCCCCATCAATTCGCGCAACGGTAAAATAGGCATTGATCCAATTATCAGAATAGCTTATCTCACTATCCCGGTAACCTATGTTCGCTGTTTCCTTTCCGTCCCGGACTATATTAAGGTAATCCTCCCATGAATACCACCCTTTCTCATGTCCAGTGGTATATTTACCCTGCTCATTGTCATGGTTTACAATCGTTCCCGTATGCCAATACCATTCCTGCGATGATCTCCCAATCTCCCCCCATTCACTATTTAACGGTTCTGATGTAGTTACGGGCTGCCCTTCAATGTTCTCATCTGTAGGATTGGAGGATATGGTTCAAGGCCCTCCAATTCCACCATATCGATAGGTCTGTTACCACTGAACTGATATGGGGAATAATACGGATAACTGCCAGCCAACGGATCCACCGCAAAGAACCTCCCTATCCGGGGATCATGCATGCGGAAGGTGTAGTTCACATATCCGGTCTCGCTGTCCTCTTCCTGTCCCTGGAACCCGTACCTGTAGCCTTCACTAAGGGTATGGGTTGTTTAATTAATATGACTATTAAACTTAATCAAATACTAAATATTATTCCAGCGGCTAACATTATTATTATCATCACTAAAATAGTTACATTACTGATCAAAATACTCTGATATCGAGCCAGTTTATTAAGAAATGTATATTCCTTAATAAACTCATTTGATACATCTGATTTTTTAATTTTACTTAAACTTGTGAAATCAACATTAAATTTTGTGTTAAATTTTAAAATTTTTATCCACAAATAAATAGTTAATAGTGAATTTATAATCATATAGGAACCACCAAATATCAGTATAAAGTATCTCATTACCTTAATTCTTGATTTTCAAGGCCATTTCTTAAATTAACTGTATTCTGCATATCACTTCTTAAACTCTTACGTTCATTTATTAAGTTTGAATTTTGTGACTCCAAATCTTCAACTTTATCAAGCAAATGCGTATACTTATAACTTAATTTGCCATCAACACCTCTTCTTTTATCAATTCTATTTTGATAGTAATTAATTAGCTGATTATTATGTTGGATTGAACTCTCTGTTATTCCAATTTTATAATTAAAGTAATCAATCTGATTATTTAATGCATCCATAGCAACAGACTTATAGGTGGAAAATACCTCTCTTGCAATATTCATAGGGGTGGTTCTAGATTTCATGCTTTCAGGTAAAGCATTATAAACATTAAGTCCAAATTCCTTATAGGTTTGTTTCTTAGTACTTAATGTGTTCGTGTATTCCAAATACCACATAGCACCCCACGACGGACCTCCTGCATAAGTCCCACCCGCAGGAGCAAGTCCTTTAGTTGAAAAATTTATGGCTTTATCAAAGGATAATTCTGCACCCGTACCACTCTTTGATGGTCCAATAATTCCAAAAGAATATCCACCCCCATTTATTTCCTCCAATTTGGCTGTCGGGAAAATCGTGACACTCCTACCAATACTTCCTACTGCACCAAATCCACCACCCAGACCCCCGGTAGCAATAAGTGCCACTCCTTCGGGGTCAAATGCTACACCTAACATTACAGAACCAGTAACAAATGCTCCAACTCTTCCTCAATACCCTAATATTGCAACCTCAAGTCCATCAATTTCAACTCCATCAATTACTCTATTTTCTGAAAATGCATAAGGTGAATTATACGGATACTTACTCGCCAACGGGTCAACCGAAAAGAACCTTCCAATCTTCGGATCATGCATGCGGTATTTGTAGTTCACATAACCTAATTCACTGTCTTCCTCCTGTCCCTGGAACCCCAGCCTACATTTCATTTCGGCTGGCAAAGCATAACGGTATCCATCTTCCCCTTGCTTCACCTTACTGCGTTCAGTAATCTCCATTCCGAAAGGATAGTAGTAGGGCATAAGGTTTTATGCCCCTTCAAAGAACGTCGGGATCGAAGCCGGTGAAGACTTGTCCTGCATCAAAAATAGGATTTTTTTTGTCGGAGACAAGGGCGCGGACGTTGCCGGGGTGGTCTTTGAGTTCGTGATAAACTGCCCAAAAATCTATTCAAACCCTTCCAAACTCCTGACCAAATCCTCAGGACTCGGCAATATCCCTTTAAGCTCTCGGGGAAGTGTCTTACTCAGTGAGTATTCTGTCACACCCATCGGCTTATTTGTTGACTTCAAGGCATATTCAACCACTGTCCTGCTCTTGGATTTGCACACAATGATACCAATAGAAGGATTTTCATCAGGGAGTTTCATTTTATCATCCAATACCGAAAGGTAAAACTGCATCTGCCTGTGTTTTTCTTCTATAGCCTGATCAAAGTTGGTCTGATTGACCATGTACCGTTCATAGGCTCCACTCTCCACCTGATG
>Ga0224506_10002496_pt1 | contig 12483 bp, 10 predicted proteins | sample SF_Jan12_sed_USG_2_FD_169108 | JGI IMG/M metagenome (GOLD analysis project Ga0224506, IMG submission 169108) | Sediment microbial communities from San Francisco Bay, California, United States - SF_Jan12_sed_USGS_8_1 | ecosystem: Environmental > Aquatic > Marine > Sediment | place: USA...
CGTTTTCAGGCCCTGGACCCGATACGTCAGGCGGGGGCTGTGGCGATTTTGCCCAAGCCCTTCGCGGAGGAACAATTGCGCGCGGCACTCTACTCCACGCTGGATCTGATCGATCCAAAAGAGCTGGAACTGGAAGATTTTTCTGCCGATGAGCTGAAGGTATTGATCGTTGACGACAGCCGCATGGCGCGTCGACATATACGTCGGGTACTGGAGAGCATGGGCATAGAACAGATCACCGAGGCAGAGGACGGTGCCGCAGCGATACCCGTGCTGAATGAAAAATTCTTTGACCTGGTGGTGACCGATTACAACATGCCGGAGATGGATGGTGATGCACTGGTGCAGCACATACGTACACAGAGCAACCAGTCCAGTGTGCCGGTGCTGATGGTAACCAGCGAGCAGAACGATGTACGTCTGGCGGCAGCACGTCAAGCAGGCGTGTCTGCACTGTCGGACAAACCGTTCGAGCCGGGTAACATACGCGCCTTGATCACCCAGATATTATCCGATAAGTAATCGGACTATTGGGCTGACTCCATCTCTTCGAACGAGGTGACGTTACCGAACTGTTGTTCGATCTTCCACTCCTGTGAGTCCATTACCGTGAACAGGTTGGTAACGTAGATCTTCATCTGTTCCATGTAGATATCGCCGGGTATTTCCACCAGTCGAACCTTGTGGCCGGTTATGGTGACTCCTGCCTTGGGATTGATCACGATGGTGCCATGGATATCACTGAGTCGATCTGCGGTGGTATAGACTTGGGTAGCGGGTCTGTCTTCTTCGAACATGAATCTTTACCTGTATCTTTGTAATCCTGCGATGTGTCTGTAGGGACCGGCGGTCCGTAATAATAGAATCGGTCGCTTGGCGACCAATCTGAAGGATGGCAAAGCATCCTTCAGATATATCAATACTTCCTTATGAATCAAATATCACGGTGGGTAACCAGGTGGCCAGTTCCGGCCAGATGGATAGAGCCACCAGTGCCAGTAGCTGGATGATAATAAACGGAATCACCCCACGGTAGATTTGACCGGTGGTGACCTCTACCGGAGCCACGCCACGCAGATAGAACAGGGCAAAGCCGAATGGAGGGGTCAGGAAGGAGGTCTGCAGGTTGATCGCAATCATCACACCCAGCCAGACCGGATCCAGGCCCATCATTAACAGGATCGGTGCAACGATAGGCACAACCACGAAGGTGATCTCGATAAAGTCGAGGATGAAGCCGAGCAGGAACATAATCAGCATGACTACCAACATGGCACCAAACACACCGCCGGGCAGATCGGTCAACAGTCTCTCGACTGCCTCATCACCACCATAACCGCGGAACACCAACGAGAAGATCGAGGCACCTATAAAGATCATGAAGACCATACTGGTGACCTTGGTGGTGGAGGTAACGACCTCCTTCAGGATCGCGACGTTAAACTGCTTGTGTGCCATTGCCAGCAGGGCGGCACCGACGGCACCCACCGAGGCAGCTTCTGTCGGGGTAGCCATGCCCATCAGGATCGAACCCAGTACCGCAAAGATCAGCAACAGTGGCGGTAGCAGTACCATGATCGCCTTCTTGATCAACTCACCGCTGCTCTCCGAGCGCTCCTCGATGGGCAGCGCAGGTACCAATTCGGGCCGGAAGATAGCCAGACCGATCATATAGAGGATATACATGCCGACCAGCAGCAGACCGGGGAACAGTGCACCGGCAAACAGGTCGCCTACCGATACCGTCTCCGGTGAGAAGATGCCCTGATTCAGCTGTGCCTGCTGATAGGCAGAGGAGAGTACGTCACCCAACAGTACCAGTACGATAGAGGGGGGGATGATCTGTCCCAGGGTACCGGAGGCACAGATGGTACCGGTGGCTACCTCGGGGCTGTAACCACGACGCAACATCGTTGGCAGCGACAGCAGGCCCATGGTGACAACGGTGGCTCCTACGATGCCGGTAGAGGCAGCCAGCAGCATACCCACTACGGTAACCGAGATACCCAGACCACCACGCATTGGGCCGAATAGCTGCGCCATGGTGTCCAGTAACTGCTCCGCTACCTTGGAACGTTCCAACATGACGCCCATGAAGACAAACAACGGCACCGCAATCAGGGTGGTATTGGTCAGGATGCCAAACATGCGGTTGGGCATCGCGGCCAGTAATGACGCGTCGAAACCGCCGAACAGGGTGCCCAGGGCGGCAAACACCAGTGCGGTACCCCCCAGCGCGAAGGCCACCGGATAACCTGATAGCAGTACAACACCGACCATCAGAAACATAACAAAGGCAAGGATCTCCATTATTTTGCCTCCGCTGGATGGTTGTTATCCACATCGGCATAGGCAGGGCCCTGATAATTATCTGGCGGCGTCTCGGCACCCATTAAATAGAGTGCATTGCGGATCACCAGGGATACGCCCTGAATGATCATTAATATCGGCAGCAGGATGATGGCTGACTTGAGAATAAACACCGCTGGCAGACCTCCGGTTTCGGGTGAATCCTCCAGCAGCATCCAGGAGTCCATTACATAGTCCCAGCAGCTATAGAGGATAAACATCATCATCGGTATCAGCAGGAAAACTGTGCCCAACAGGTCCACCCATGCACGGTTTTTTAGGCTGGCTTTTTGATAAAAGATATCGACCCGCACATGGCCTTCGTGTTTAAGGGTATAGGCGGCGCCAAGCATAAAGACCATCGCATGCAGATAGGTCACTGACTCCTGCATGGCGATCCAGCCCAGGTTGAACATATAGCGCAGCACAACGATGAGAAAGGTAAATACCACCATGGCAATGGTAAACCAGGAGATGGTGCTGCCAATGGATTCGTTTATACGATCACAGCGGCTGGCAAGACGCTGCAAAGACTGGGGCGATGATATGGGCATAGGATAGTTTCCAGGGTATTACTCGTGTTGAGAGTGAAAAGCCTACTCTGCACAAAGGAAAAGGACAATAGAGGGGGATTTTAACGGCTTGTGAGCATCTTTTGTAGGAGTTTTCCTACAAAGGTGATGGAAGACAAAAAATGTGAGATTTTTCTTGACAGGTAGTGGCGCGAAACAGGCACTTATTCACAGTACTTGAAAATCAAGCAGTTACAGATATACATAGGCTGCCAAGACGGGTTTGAGACTATTAAAATAGCTTAACTAATTGATTTATATGGATTTGAAACTAACGATGGTTTTGTGAACAATTTAACAAAAGTGTAATGTTCGCGCGGCCTCAAGGCTTGTATACCCAATTCATCCACAGACTTATCCACAGCTTCTGTGGATATGTTTTATTGCGACAATAGTCACAGTCTAAATCAGTATCTGATTATTTTATCTGCTGCTAAACATAGGATTTTGGCCTTTGGGCCACAGATCTCGCAGATATGTCTCGTTTTTGACAAATTCAGCCAGGCGAGAGGCAAATACCGCAGGATCCCGGGCCTCTCCCAGGCTGCCCTGGCGTGGCTGGTGCCAATCCAGTAACCGGGATAGCCAGAAGCGCAGTGCGGCCTGCCGTAAGACTACCGGCCAGGCACCTTGCTCCAGCGAGGTCAGGGGACGTATCCGGCTATAGCTTTCAAGGATCGTCCGACTAAGTTCCGGTTCTGGCAGCGTCGCCTGGTGACTGGTCCAGTCGATCACAACAATGGCCAGATCATAGAGCCAGTTTCCTTCACAGGCAGTATAGAGATCGAGGATCCCGCTTAGCTGATTATCGATAAACAGGGCATTGTCACGAAACAGATCAGCATGGATCAGCCCCCGCGGCAGATCGTCCAGGCGATAATGAGATTGGAATGCCAGCTCTTCCTGTAACAGTTGCTGTTCATTCAGACTGAGTTTTTCTTGTAGCTGAGTGGCAGACTGTTTCCACCATGGAAATCCACGACCATTGGCCGGTAGCAGGCCTGGCCTGGCCTGGCTGGCCAGGTGCAGCCGGGCCAGCTGACTGCCGATGGCCTGACATTGTTGCAGGTTGGGTGTCTCGATGCTGCTTCCCGGCAGTTTGCCAAACAGGGCCGCCGGTTTGCCATGTAGTGTTGCGACTATTTCGCCGGTTACGGTGAACAGTGGCACGGGGACCGGTATGTCTTGTGTAGAGAGGGATTGCATCAGTCGCAGGTAGAAAGGTAGCTGTTGCGGTTTAAGGTGTTCAAACAGTGTGAGTACATACTCGCCAGTGCTGGTGGTGACAAAGTAGTTGGTATTTTCCACCCCGGTGGCGATACCTCGATAGTCCAGCAGCTCTCCCAGCGGGAAAGACTGCAGAAAGGCCAGTAGTGATTCCCGCTCTACCGGGGTGTAGACAGACATCGGTTTGTTTATCTACCAGCTCATCAGGATCCATTGCATCTGGTCCAGTTCGCCATCGCCATTACTATCGACGATGTAATAGGGGCGACCCTTCTTCGGGATCACCTTGACCTTATAGACCTGACCGTTGCGACGATATTCATGCAGCGTCAACACCTTGCCTGTACGAATGACAATCTCGCCCTCGGGAACATTACCCGGGCTCACCTCAGGACGTTGTTGCTGCTCTTCTGCCTGCAGTGGGGCCGAGAACAGGAGGAAGGAGATCAGGTAGAGCATGTATTTCATGGAGTACACCTTATAGGTCGAGCAGTATCTCTGCCTCTTCGGCAGAGGGTTCAAAGCCCTTGGTCTCGTAGTGGTTGAAGATCGCCTCGACCACCTGTTTGGGCTCGTCGATGATCTTAACCAATTCCAGGTCCTCGGGGTTAATGGTCTTTTCTTCGACCAGTGTCTGTTTGAACCACTCCAGCAGGCCTTCCCAGAACGGCGTATGGACGAGGATGATGGGGATGCGACGGGTCTTTTTGGTCTGTACCAGGGTCAGGATTTCCGCCAGCTCGTCGAGGGTACCGAAACCGCCGGGCATCACGACATAGGCGGCGGCGTATTTTACGAACATTACCTTGCGCGAGAAGAAGTGGCGGAAGGAGAGCGAGATATCCTGGTAGTCATTACCGCTCTGCTCATGTGGTAGCTGGATATTCAGCCCGACACTGGGCGATTTACCCTCAAAGGCCCCTTTGTTGGCGGCCTCCATGATGCCGGGGCCGCCACCGCTGACCACCGAGAAGCCGGCATCGGAGAGCTGACGTGCGATCTCCTCTGTGAGCTTGTAATAGGGATGGTCGGGCGCGGTGCGTGCAGAACCGAAGATGCTTACCGAGGGTTTGATCTGTGCCAGGCGTTCAAAGCCTTCGACAAACTCGGCCATGATTTGAAAGATCTTCCATGACTCGCGGGTCAGGCTGGTGTCATTGATCGGGTTTAACCCCGGATGTTCCGATTTGTTGATCATCTGTGTCCACTGGCTCTGAAGGATTAAGGCCTCAATATTTAGCATAAAGCCGGTGACTAAGACATAATTGCCGCAAGCTTTTTACCCAACAGTCCCTGATCCTATGAATGACAAGACCCAGCCCTTCGTCCTGGTGGACGGCTCCTCCTACATCTTCCGTGCCTTCCATGCGATGCCGGAGTCGATGACCAACTCAAAACACCAGCCTACCGGGGCCATCTATGGTGTGATCAATATGCTGAGAAAGTTACTGGTGGATTACGATACCCAGCATATCGTGGTGGTCTTCGACGCCAAGGGCAAGACCTTCCGCAACGACATGTACCCGGAGTACAAGGCCCACCGTCCGCCGATGCCCGATGCGCTGCGCTCACAGATAGAGCCTATCCACCAAATTGTCGAGGCGCTGGGGCTGCCGATGCTGGTGGTGGATGGCGTTGAGGCCGATGACGTTATCGGTACCCTCGCCGCTCAGGCTACCGAGCTGGGCATCGATACGGTGATCTCCACCGGCGACAAGGATATGGCGCAGCTGGTGAACCAGCACGTCTCGCTGGTCAATACGATGACCGATACCCGCTCCGATGTGGCGGGGGTGAAGGAGAAGTTCGGTGTACCGCCTGAGCGGATCACCGACTACCTGGCCCTGATCGGCGATAAGGTGGATAACGTCCCCGGCGTCAACAAGTGTGGTCCGAAGACAGCGGTAAAGTGGCTGGAACAGTATGGCTCGATAGAAGGAGTGATGGAGCACGCCAATGAGATCAAGGGTAAGGTGGGCGAATACCTGCGCGAGGCGCTGGAGTTCCTGCCGTTGGCGCACGAGCTGGTGAAGATCAAATGCGATGTACCGCTGGCGCAGGGGCCGGAGGATCTGATGCGCACCCCGGCCGATAGCGAGGCGCTGAAGACCCTCTATACCGAGTACGAATTCAAGAGCTGGCTGGCGGCGCTGCTAAAGAATGGCGAGCGCGCCGCGTCGACACCCTCGGCTACGGGAGAGCCGGATACGTCCCGGACAAAGACGGATCAGAGCGAGGAGGCCAGCGATTGTAACTACCAGCTTATCCTCGAGCAGTCGGCCTTCGATGGCTGGCTGCAGAGGCTGCAACAGGCCGAGCTGTTCGCCTTTGATACCGAGACCACATCACTGGATTACATGCAGGCGGAGATCGTTGGCGTCTCCTTTGCAATCCAGACGGGAGAGGCGGCCTATGTGCCGTTGGCCCATGACTATCCCGGTGCCCCGGACCAGCTCAATCGCGAGGATATACTGAATGCGTTGAAGCCACTGCTGGAGGACCCCGCCAAAGCCAAGCTGGGCCAGCATATGAAGTACGACATGAACGTGCTGGCCAATTACAACATCCATATGCAGGGCATCGCCCATGACACGATGCTCGAGTCCTATGTGTTGGACTCCACCGCGACCCGTCACGACATGGATTCGCTGTCGCTGAAATACCTGGGGCTGAAGACGATTAAATTCGAGGACGTAGCGGGCAAGGGGGCCAAGCAGTTGACCTTTAACCAGGTGGCACTGGAGCAGGCCGGACCCTACGCTGCAGAGGATGCAGATATCACCCTCAGATTGCATCAGGAACTGTGGCCACGATTGCAATCCGAAGGCAGGCTGGCCTCGGTCTATAGCGAGATCGAGGTGCCACTGGTGCCGGTGTTGTCACGCATCGAACGCAACGGCGTGCTGGTGGATGCCCACCAGCTGAAGATTCAGAGCGGTGAACTGGCCAAGCGGATGGTCGAGCTGGAGCAGCAGGCCCATGAGCTGGCCGATGGCCCCTTCAATCTGGGCTCACCGAAACAGCTGCAGGAGATCCTGTTCGAGAAGCAGGGGCTGCCGGTGATCGCCAAGACGCCGAAGGGACAGCCCTCCACCGCGGAGAACGTGCTGGTGGAGCTGGCGGAACAGGGCTATGAGCTGCCGCAGGCGATCCTCGAATACCGCAGTGTCTCGAAGCTGAAGTCGACCTATACCGACAAGCTGCCGGAGCTGATCCAGTCGACCGGACGTATCCATACCTCCTACCATCAGGCGGTGGCGGCCACCGGTCGCCTCTCCTCTTCGGACCCGAACCTGCAGAATATCCCGGTGCGCTCCGAGGAGGGCAGGCGGATCCGCAAGGCCTTTATCGCCCCGAAGGGGTATAAAATCCTCTCCGCCGACTACTCGCAGATCGAGCTGCGCATCATGGCGCACCTGTCCGATGACACCGGTCTGCTGAAGGCCTTTACCGAGGGGGCCGACGTGCACAAGGCCACCGCCGCCGAGGTCTTTGGTGTGGCGCTGGAGCAGGTGACATCAGATCAGCGGCGCTCGGCCAAGGCGATCAACTTCGGCCTGATCTATGGCATGTCCGCCTTTGGACTGGCCAAGCAGCTGGGCATCGCCCGCGGTGCGGCACAGGATTATGTGAACCTCTACTTCGAGCGTTATCCCGGAGTGAAGGCTTATATGGACTCTACGCGCGAGTTGGCGCGGCAGCAGGGTTATGTGGAGACCGTCTATGGTCGCCGACTTTACCTGCCGGAGATCAACGCCACCAACGGACAGCGCCGTCAGTATGCCGAGCGTACCGCCATCAATGCGCCGATGCAGGGCACCGCGGCGGACATCATCAAGCGCGCAATGCTGGCGGTGGATGGCTGGCTGCAACACGGCCAGGCCGATGCAAGGATGATCATGCAGGTGCACGATGAGCTGGTCTTCGAGGTAGCCGAGGCCGAGGTAGAGTCATTTGGCAAGCAGGTCAGTGAGCTGATGGAACAGGCGGCTGAGCTGAAGGTGCCTCTGGTGGTAGAACCCGGAGCGGGCGCCAATTGGGATGAAGCCCACTAGAGCAGGCATTCCCCTGAAGCCGCGCTGGTCGCGTTATAGGGGAACGAAAAATGGAAATATGTTGATGTGTGTAGGCCGCTCTCGCCCATCCCTGGGCTGCGCGGCATAAGCACATCCCTGTGCAAAACTCCTTTTTTTCGGCACTTTGCACTTTGCACCTTGCCCTCCACCGCCTGATGGGCTTTGTGAACCTTATGGTGAAATAATTTTTTCAATCTCGGGAACAAAATCCGGAGTGGTGAGTCGTAAGGGTTATACGCACTTTGCGTGATGATCTCCTTCTTGTCCCCTCCGACGTAGTCGGACCGCCCTGGCCTCCCCCCTCCGATTGGTCAGGGCTTTTTTTTACCTAGAATATCCTTCGGCGCTTCATTAGGTACCCCCGGAACTATCGGGTGATGGCCAAGGTTATCCAAATGCTCTGCTTGGCGAACTCTGAGCTTCTTTGCCGCCCTTTGCGTTAATTTCTTGTTTTATTCCAGCTCCAGCCACTGGTTCATTACCGCGTGTGCCTCTTCGATGCCGCTGCGTTTCAGCGCGGAGAAGAGCTGTACGCTGGCGTTGACGCCTAGCTCGGACAGCTGACGCTGGACCTGTAACATGGTGGCCTTGGCAGGTCCAAATTTGATCTTGTCGGATTTGGTTAAAAGGATATGGGTGGGCATGGTCACGGTCCTGCACCAGTTCAGCATCTGCAGGTCGAACTCGGTCATCGGATGGCGTATGTCCATTACCAGAACCAGGCCGCGCAGGGATTCGCGCCCCTGCAGGTAACCCTCCATGTCGCGTACCCACTGATCCTTCATCTTTTTTGGCACCTTGGCGTAGCCGTAGCCGGGCAGATCCACCAGACGGCGCTCCTCATCGATGCTGAAGAAGTTGAGTAGCTGGGTACGCCCCGGGGTTTTGCTGGTACGGGCCAGGCTCTTTTGTCCGCTGATGGTATTGATGGCGCTGGATTTGCCGGCATTGGATCGTCCGGCGAAGGCAATCTCTGCCCCGTTGTCCGCAGGACACTGCTTGATACTGGGGGCGCTGGTGAGAAATTTGGCCGCCTGATAGGGATTGTGCTTTGGTTTCATAGTCTGTTTGTTACCATCATGAATACGGTGTTTTTGAGCTGGTTCAAGGCCTGCAGCCCGATTCAGGTTGACCCTGAATGGGCACTGGTATACAGTTTTGGCGGTTTTTTAACGCCAAAAAGGCGTGCCGTGAATCGCCGGGCATTGTATCATGAGCCCCGGAAATGAATTCTGGTTATCTGCATTAGGTGTGAGGAGAAATATAATGAAAAAGATTATCGTCGCTGTTGCTTTAACGCTAGTGGGTATGAACTCTGCCTTTGCAGACGCCAAGGCCAATTATCAGGCTTCCTGCTTTGCCTGTCACGGTACCGGTTATGCGGCTGCGCCGCAGCTGGGTGACAAGGCCGCATGGAAGGCTCGTATCGCTCAGGGGAATGCTACCATGTATGACCACGCCATCAAGGGCTTCCAGGGCAAGACTGGTTTCATGCCTGCCAAGGGTGGTTCCCAGCTGAGCGATGCCGATGTTAAGGCTGTTGTTGACTACATGGTTGCCAACAGCAAGTAGGTTTTTCGCTTTATAGACATTCAGGAAGGGTTATGAAAAAGATCATTGTTGCAGCGTTAGTCGTCATGGGAGTTGTGGGCACGGCCCACGCCGAAGGTAATGCTCAGGCCGGTCAGAATCTGGCGACCTCCAAGGCTTGTGTAGGTTGTCATGGTATGGACGGAAATAGCATGATTCCGGGCAATCCCAAGCTGGCGGGTCAGGGTGAGGCATATCTGATCAAGCAGTTGGAAGACTTCAAGACGAACAAGCGTAAGGATCCGGTGATGAACGGTCAGGCCAGTGGCCTGAGTGAGCAGAACATGGCGGATCTGGCGGCTTACTTTGCCAGCAAGACGGTCAAGGTTGGCAGCGGCAACAAGGATCTGGTCAAGCAGGGTGAGGCTCTCTATCGTGGTGGTGACAAGGAAAATGGTGTCTCTGCCTGTATCGCCTGTCATGGCCCTACTGGTGCCGGTATGCCTTCAGCCAAGTTCCCCGCACTGGGTGGTCAGCATGCTGCTTACGTAGAGAAGTCACTGAACGACTTCCGTTCTCTGAAGCGTACCAACGATACCGGCAAGATGATGCAGGATATCGCAGCGAAGATGAGCGATGCCCAGATCAAGGCGGTCGCGCAATACATCGCGGGTCTCTACGCCAACTAACATCAGGCTCTGATGGAACTGTTGAATCAAAGGGTGGTCCTAGGACCGCCCTTTGTTTTCTGGTGAATCGGAAAACCTCTACCCGGTAGGGTTTAGTAGAACAAGAATCGAAATCAGGCAGGATATGCAGTGAGCGTCGAGCAGACAAAGCAGCACAATCGAAATAGCACGGGGCGGATACTGTTGGAGTTCCTGGGCTCCATGAATCTGGCCATAACCCTGCTGGTGGCGATCATCGTTGCAGCGATTATCGGTACTGTATTACAACAGAATCAGGCCTATACCGGTTACCTGGCCAAGTTCGGTCCCTTCTGGTTCGAATTTTTTGAGACCCTCGGACTCTACGATATCTACGGAACCAGCTGGTTCTGGGGCATCCTCGCCTTTCTGCTCATCTCCACCAGTGTCTGTATCTACCGCAATGCACCGTCCATGTTACGAGACATGCGCCGGTACCGTCTTAATGTGCAGGAGAAATCCCTGCGCGGCTTCCATAATGTGCGCGAATGGCGTTTCGACGGCGATGGTGAAAGACAGCTGCAGGCGGTACAGGGCTATCTAGGTCATGAAGGTTATGCCCATCGGCTGAAGGAACATGCTGACCATCGTCTGCTGGCGGCACGCAAGGGAACCTATAACCGGCTCGGTTATCTGCTCACCCATTTGGCCATTATTGTGACCTGTATCGGTGCGGTGATTGATGCCAACCTGCCCCTGAAGCTGCAACTGCTCAGTGGCGCCAAGCAGGTGGAGACACGGGATATCATCGCCAGTGATGTGCCCCAGCAGAGTGTCCTGCAGGCAGATGAGAACAATGCCTTTCGTGGCAATGTGTATATCTCCGAGGGTGGCAAGGCCAGTATCGCTTTTCTTGGTATCAAGGAGGGCTATCTGGTTCAACATCTGCCCTTTACCATTGAGTTAAAGGATTTTCGTGTCGAGCATTATCTGACCGGTCAACCCAAGTCGTTTGAGAGCGATCTGGTGATTCATGATCCGGAATTAAGTGAGCCTTTGCAGACGACCATCGCGGTGAACCATCCTCTGGTATACAAGGGTCACGCGATCTATCAGGCCGATTTTCGCGATGGTGGATCGAAGCTGAATCTGCGTAGTTGGGATGTCTATGATGGAACGGCCAATGAGCTGAAGGCCGAGGTGAATCAGGGTTATGACCTGATTACTCCGAGCGGCAAGTACATCCTGGAGCTGGATGATTTTCGCAAGTTTAATATCGATACGGCACCGGAGGGACATCCCTCCGGGAAAGAGAAGATCAATTATGGCCCCAGCATTATCTTCAAGCTGCGAGATGCAGCGGGTCAGGCGACTGAATACACCAACTACATGTTGCCGGTATTGTTCGACGGCCGTAACTTCTTTTTAAGCGGTGTGCGCAAGGATGTTGGGGCACCGATGCAATACATGCACTTCCCTGCGGATGAGAAAAATTCGATGCAGCGCTTTATGCAGTTCCGTGCGGCACTGGCGGACAAGGCCAGGGTCGCACGTCTTGTGAATGCACAAATGCGCGTCATGTCGGCACGGGTCAATCTGGATGAGCCGACCCGCATCAAGGCGACAGACTCCATTCTTGTCGGGATCGAGCGTTTTGTGCAAGGTGGCTATGACGGTATTCTTGCAGGTCTGGATCGACAGGATCCGAATCAACAGAAGCAGGCCGAGGCATTGCTGAATGTTATGATCCAGGTGTTCAAGTCGGTCTATCTGGATGTGATGAAAGAGACCGGTCGTGACACCGAGGCCAAATTGAACGAGAAGGACATCCTGTTCTTTGATGACGCGTTAAACGTGATGTCGTCCATCCATCTCTATGGTGCGCCGGTCTATATGCAGTTGACGGATTTTGAGCACATACAGGCCTCCGGATTGCAGATCGCCAGGGCACCCGGCACCTGGGTATTTTATCTGGGCTGCCTGATGTTAATCGTGGGTATCTTCTTTATGTTCTACATCCATCACCGACGTCTGTGGGTATGGGTGAAGCAAGAGAATGGCCAAACGATTATGCTGTTTGCC
>Ga0224506_10002497_pt1 | contig 12483 bp, 14 predicted proteins | sample SF_Jan12_sed_USG_2_FD_169108 | JGI IMG/M metagenome (GOLD analysis project Ga0224506, IMG submission 169108) | Sediment microbial communities from San Francisco Bay, California, United States - SF_Jan12_sed_USGS_8_1 | ecosystem: Environmental > Aquatic > Marine > Sediment | place: USA...
CAGAAATAATGATTTTGCCCATTTTTTTCTTAGCAATAGGCCTATACAACCTAAAAATCCGGCAAATACGGCAATGGCAAAGGCAGCTGTGGCCCACGCAGGGGTCATAGCTATCAATTCAAGTTGTTCGGCGCTGTACATTGCTTGGAAACTTTCTGTATTATAAGCTTGCTGTAAATATGCATTTATTCCCATTCCATTATAGATAAGCGCAATAACGCCTATTATCCAAAACCACATAGGTGGTTTCACAGTTAATTTTTTTGTCATAAAATTAAATTTTTAGTTCTTATTAATTGGGTTAAAAAGGATTTATGACTACAATGTATAAAATTTACCCGAATAACTAAAATCTGTCAATATTAAAACTTTTCTATCTTTGAGTAAATAATTTTAGAACGACATGGAAATTTCAGTACCTCAAAAAACATTTGACTTTTTTAAAAGTCTAGGAAAGAATAATAACAGGGAATGGTTCAATGAACATAAAGGTGAATTCAAATCATTGGAAACTGATATTAAAAAATTTTATAATACAGTTCTTGAAAATTTAAAAAAACATGATGATGTCGATAAATTAAAAATGTTTCGCATCTATAGGGATATTCGATTTTCAAAAGATAAAACACCCTATAAAACACATTTCGGAGGATCGTTTCATAGAAAAAAACCAAGCTTACGCGGTGGTTATTATTTGCATATCTCGCCGGGGGACTCTTTTATAGCAACGGGTTTTTGGGAGCCAAACAAAGAAGATCTGTTCAGGATTAGAAAAGAATTTGAAATAGATGATTCACAAATAAGAAAAATAATTTCTAAAAAGGAATTTAAGGAAATATGGGGCGATTTTGTTGGTGATGAACTTAAAACCGCACCAAAAGGATTTGATAAGGAACATCCAGCCATTGACCTAATTAGGAAAAAGCAATATATTTTCACTAAAAAGTTTGATAATAAAGAAGTTGTATCCCAAGATTTTTTAAATAAAATTGATGGAGCTTTTAAAACCATACGACCATATTTTGATTATATGAGCGATGTATTAACAACTGATCTAAACGGCGTTTCTTTAATTAAATAAAATATTTTTTATTAATAATCGCGCCTATTCAATGGTCAATTCAAGTTCGAATAACTGAATTTGATCTTTTAAACGCTCAATGACTAAATTCATCATGCGTTTATTAAGGGCAGAAGAATTTTGAATATAGATCGCATATTCTTCTACTGTAAACTGCCCAATGACCATTCCTTTTAAAGAGTTTCTAAATTTCATATCTTTTTGAATGGCGTTTTCAATATAATGCATTTTAAGATCTACCGACAGTTCAAAGAAAACATTTTTATATTTTCTAACGTAATTTTTAAATACAGCAATCAATAAGTTATTCTGTAATTTTAATATGGGTCTTAAAGTTTGATTTTGGAAACGCTCGTCATCAGACATGTTAGAAGTTATGAGAGCTGATTCAATAAATGGCCTTGCATTTAGCAGGTCCGTTTTTCTTGAATTCATGATAAGAAGTTTGAATTAAAAATAACCATAGTATTACAGTAAGTCAATCATAAAAACCAATAGTTTTACACGAAGTTATTAACTTAACGTGCTTCTTTTTAGAAAATGTTTTCAAGTTAAAATGTTTGTCATTATCTGACTCATTCGTAAAGAGAATAAAGACTAAATTTCAATTATAATCAGGAATATTTAAACCTAAAATAATATCTCTTTTAGCCTCCAAAATACCTTTTTTTTTTAAGAGAGTTACAATCCCATTACCACATCTTGGATGTGATTTTATTCTCATTTCTCTAGTAAGAAAGGGATCATCATCAAAATGAATATCATCTATATAATATTCATTTTTACCGGGTTCTTTTATCGTGAAATGTATATGCTGAGCAATGGAACTATTCGGATAAGATCCAGGCCTGAAAGTAAAGATAGTATACATTCCGGTAGCATCTGTTTTTATCCAACCCCGAATGTAACCATGTCTTTTTTCCCATCCTTTGGAAGTTTTTGTTTTGGGATAAATGCCGTTCTCATTTGTCTGATAGGCATATAGAATTACATCTTTGGCAGGTGTTTTTCCGTCCTTTTCATAAATAATACCTGTAATTTTGATCTTTTCTTCTTTCTTTTCAAAATCCGGCAATGTATCTATAGGGTCTAAAACCCTATTACCATATTCATAAATGGCTTCACAACCTTCACATGGACCACCTATTTGTCTTACCTCTGTTTTTTTATCCTGTGATTTAGCACAAGCACTTACTAAAATAATAACCGAAAATATATATGTTCTCAATAACATGTTAAGGTCTTTATGTCTTAAATTTATAAAAATATACAATTGATGAAATGACTTTATGACAACTTTAACAGCTATTTTGAGATTTTATATATTTAACATGATCAATTAATGTATGTCCAAATTATTTTGAGAATGAATTTTCAGTCAATAAAATGATATCAGCAAATAGTAAAATACCTGAAGACAAAGTTTCTTTAAAACAATCATTTTTAGTTGGTAAAAATGATATTGATGCATTAAACCATGTCAATAATATTGTGTATTTAAAATGGGTTCAAGATATATCTGAATTGCATTGGAACACTTTAGCAAGTAAAGAAATGATAGCATCTTGTGTTTGGGTAGCCTTAAGACATGAAATTGATTATATAAATCAAGCCTATGAAAATGATCAAATTAACTGTTATACATGGATTGAGAAGAATGAAGGCGTAAAATCGATCCGTATTGTACATATATATTGTAATGAAAAACTTCTGGCAAAATCCAGAACTTTCTGGTGTTTGTTAGACGCTAAGACGCTCAAACCAAAACGAATTACAAAAGAGATTCTGGAATTATTTATAAAATAAATCAAAGCTGACCTTGTATTTCTTTGGCAATTTGTTGCACATCATCTAATACCCTTAATAAATTCCCACTCCATATCATACTAATTTCCTCTTCAGTATAACCCCGTTTTACTAATTCCAATGTTACATTAAAAGTCTCGGAAGCATCTTTCCATCCTTCGATACCTCCTCCGCCATCAAAATCAGAGCTTATACCAACGTGTTCTATACCAATAAGATCCACCATATAATCAATATGATCGACAAAATCGGCGACATCTACGGGAGGGAAATTCACATTTATTTCAGCATTCCGTGTTTGTGCCATTTTAATGATCTTTTGGCGCATATTAATGAGATCTTCTTGGGAATCTTTTGGTAATGCTTCGATCTCTTCCCATTCTAAAAATTCTATATTCAGTTCTTTAGCTATGGTATGATAGAGCTCCTTATGGGCATTGTCGTTAGACTCAAATTTATCGGAATGCACAAAACTTGCCAGTGCCACGGTTTGTACTACACCATTATTTTCTTTGATCAATTTTAGCAATTCGTCATCGAGATTCCGACTCTGATCACTCAATGTACGTGCAGCCGAATGCGAAGCGATTACAGGCGCCTTTGATAAACTGATCATTTGTTTTATGGCTTCTTTAGATGGATGAGATATGTCTATCATTATTCCCAGCCTGTTCATTTCAGCAACGGCCAGTTTGCCTAAATCACTTAAACCATGATAATTCCAATTATTGTCTCGCTCGCCGGTATGAGAATCACTAAATTGACTATGACCATTATGCGCTAAAGATATATATCTCGCCCCAAGGTCATAGAACTTCTTGATATTGATCAGGTCCATACCTATTGGATAGGCATTTTCAACGCCTATCATAGCTATTTTCTTTCCTGTTTCATTGATCTTTCTAACATCATCAGAAGTCAATGCCAGGGCAATTTTATCGTTCGCATAGGTATTGATCAAGCGATGTATGGCGTCAAATTTAGATATCGCATTATCGTATGCTTTTTTATATCCGTTATCAGAGAGTGAATCTTGCGAAGTATAAACAACAAACCAAGCAACATCTAGCCCACCTTCTATCATTTTAGGAAGGTTAACCTGAGTTTCTAAGCGTTGCAAATAATTAACTGAATCCGTAAAGTTCTTTATATTAATATCGGCATGTGTATCTAAAGTAATGACACGCTCGTGGATTTCTCTTGCTTTTTGATATATTTCTTTCTGAATCACATCTTTACGTTGGTTACAGGAACTAATAATTAAAAATAACAGACTAAGATTTATTAATTTCATTTTAAAATACTTTCGCGGTATGGTAAATATATGAATTATGAGTATATGTAATAAAAATTGTTATATTTGATAGCTTCGATGATCATACTTTCAACAATTTCATGGTCCATTAAAGCTATTCGAACCACAATTATCTTTGATAATTGTCAATTTGTTTTGGAATAGCTAACCCTTTCCAAGCCAACTTATCATGCTATCAAAATTATAATTAACTAAACCAATTACAATGAAAAAAATTAAACTTTTGTTGGTAGGAATGCTATTGTCTGCATTCTTACTAAGTTCAACAATTACATTAGCACAAGACACACCAAAAAATGTACTTGTAGAAACTATTTACTTAATGCCTGAAAAAGGTAAAGAAAAAGAATTTGAAAAGGCTGTTAAATTACACAATGACACTTTTCATGGTAAAGCTCCGCACCAAGCTGGTATGAACCTTGTAATGACCGGACCAGAAACAGGCTGGTATGTTTGGTATATGGGACCAACAACCTATACCGATCTTGATGCAAGACCAACAGGTGCTCACGATGGTGACTGGACTGCTAAAATAGATCCTCTGGTAAAGAAATATGGTAAGACCGAATATTGGAAATACGAAGATGCCATTTCGTACGCTCCAGATGGGCCACAGGATACCAAATATTCAAATATATGGATAGTAGATCTCAAACGTGGTTCCTGGGAAAATTTTACAGCTATTATGAATAAAGTCCATGCTGTTTATAAAAAAAGAACAGGAGATACTTTTCGAATATATTCAAATCAATTCAATGCCGATGATGGAAGAGACGTAGCCATGTTGTTCGATTTTGATAAATGGGCAGAACTGGACGAAGATTCTAATTTTAAAGCAGATTATGAAGCCATTAATGGTAAAGATACTTTTGCAGCCTTTCTTAAAGATTGGGAAAGCATAACCCCTTCTATTAAGAGCGCAGTTTGGCTAGATGTTTTTAAATAGATAACCAATTATCATGAAAAAGGTCTTGCTCAGCACAAGGCCTTTTTTTAATCTCATTTTATAAATACAGAAAATTAGTAAATTTATAATTCTATAGAATTGTCTAAATTTAAGGATTGAATACAATTAATCCTTTTTTTATTAAAATCTACATATTATGAAAATCTCCAAGTTTTATCTTTATTATTTAGTATTATTTTTTTTAGCAATGAGTTGTAGAAAAATACAACCTGAAATAAAGGATAATGATGAGGATAAAGATACTATTGCCGTGATTATTGATTCAGCAATGGTAGCTCAAGATGATGAAACGACGAAATTTAAGGAATTACAAGGGAGAAAGCTTACTAAAGAGCAGCAAATTGCTTCGGCCTTACTGGCGGTACCAGAAGAGTCAAGAAGTGGCGCTAAGGTGTATGGATATGACAACAATGGAAATTTTGCAACGCTTAAAGAAGGAAACAATAAAATGATCTGCATTGCAGATGATCCTAAAAAAGATGGTTTTGAGGTGGTGTCTTATCACTTTGATTTAGAGCCATATATGGCAAGGGGAAGGGCGTTGAAAGCTGAAGGTAAATCATTTGCAGAGCGAAGGGATATTAGGGAAAAAGAAGCTGTCGACAGTATTCTTAAAATGCCAGAAACCCCTTCAACATTACATATCTTATATGGTGAAAATGGATATTTTGATATAGACAGTATGAAGGTTAAAAATGCAAAATATCGTTATGTGGTATATATTCCTTTTGCGACTCAAGAAAGTACCGGATTGTCCTTAAAACCTAACGCACCTGGTCATCCCTGGCTTATGTTTCCGGGGAAAGCTAATGCACATATAATGATAACGCCTCCTGCAAATCAAGATAAATAGTTTTAAATCCTTTGAATTATGAAAAATTATAAAATAATAACAATCCTTTTTCTGTTTTTATTGGCCTCGATGAATGCTCAAGAAAAATTGGATTCAATTATCAAATTAAATAATGATGGCTTTAGAGAAATTTTGGTTCAGGTAAATGATGTGTATATTTCCGGTCAACCAGAAAAACACGGATTGAATAAATTAAAGGAACTCGGGGTTACAACTGTCGTTAATTTACGTACCAATCGAGAAATGGATGATAGAAACATCGTACCCTATGATGAAGCGATTTACATTGACAGTTTAGGAATGAAATATATTCATATCCCTTTAGGAGGACCAGAAAATCCTTATACTCCGGAAGCTTTGGAAACTTTTAATGAAGCTCTGAATCAATCTCACGGCAAAGTATTATTACACTGTACTGTAGCTTGGCGAGCAAGTCATTTATGGACCGCATATTTAATAAAATATAGAAATATCGATGTAGATCAAGCCATCGAACATGGTAAAAAGATTAATTTAAGTTCACTACCCTTAGAGAGCTTTTTAAATAGAAAAATAACCCTGAAGCAGAATTAAAGTGTTTTCTTCATATTAAAAAATAGAACTTACATAAAAATCAGGATGGATCTTAGATGATTATTGTGCAATCAAAATAATTTATATGGATCAATTTTCTCAAAATTTAATGAATGTTAAAAAGAGTTAAAATTATGATTCACCTAATGAATATCAGGTTTTTTCTCTAATATTTCGTATATTTATATACTTAAAAGCAGCAGTTAAATCTTAATTTATTATGGAAAATAATAAGCACTTTCCGAACTATATCACAAGGGCATTTATAGCCTTATTTTTGGCCGTCTTAATTTCTTCCAATTCACTTATTGGAGCCAATTTATTTCAGGATCAAGTCCAACAAATTGACAATGAATATGTAGAATTCAGCGGTACTGTTGAAGATATTCAAACCGGCAATCCGTTGGTTTTTGCAACTATTTCAGTTGAACAGACTAATATTAGCACCATTGCAAATACCGATGGTGAATTTCTAATAAAGATACCCAGAGACATGATGAATGGAACAATTTCTATTGCGATCTTAGGGTTTAAAACAAAGCGCATTCCCATTTCAGAGCTAAGTAATGAAAATAATAGGATTAAGCTTGAGGTTCTTGTAACGGAACTTTCTGAAATAAATGTAAAACTTCCCAAGGATGCCAAGGCACTAGTAAAGATGACTTTAAAGAAAAAAGGTGAGAATTATTTGAATAAGGAAGTTTTAATGACCGCATTTTATCGTGAAACGATAAAAAAACGCAAGAAAAATGTTTCCTTAGCCGAAGCTATTGTCAATATTTATAAGCAACCTAATAGCGTTTCGAAAAGAGATTATATTAAGCTATACAAAGATCGGAAAAGTACAGATTATAGTAAACTAGATACCGTTGCCTTAAAATTACAAGGCGGACCATTTAATGCACTCTATGTTGACCTGATGAAATATCCTTCATATGTCTTTACCGAAGATGTGATGGATCTATACATATTTAGTTTTGCTCCGTCGACCACAGTGAATGGTAAGCCAGTATATGTAGTTAGATTCAAGCAACGCGCAGATATATACAAGCCGTTATATTACGGTAAATTATTTATTGATGCTGAAACTTTGGCTTTAACAAGTGCTGTTTATAATCTAAATGTAGAAGATAAAAAATTAGCAAGTGAATTATTTGTTTTAAGAAAACCCAGGAATGTCTTTGTCTATCCAACAGAAGCCGCTTATCGGGTAGATTATAGAGTTAAGGATGGTCTGTGGTATTATGGATATAGCAATGTGCAACTCTCATTTAAAATCAATAAAAAAGGAAAATTATTCAATTCTTTTTATTCACTTACCAGCGAAATGGCGGTAACAGATTGGAAAATAAATTCGGATGGAGAAAGTGTGAAAGGAAAAGACAGGTTAAAAACTTCTGTTATAATCAGTGATGAAGCTTCCGGTTTTTCAGATCCAGAATTCTGGGGTGCTTATAATGTTATTGAACCAGAAAAATCTATAGAGTCTGCCATTAACAAAATTAAAAGACAACTCAAAAAGGTAAATTTATAAGATTATATCTCTTTGAATTTATGTTGTCTTAAATTATATTATCGAATAATATTTTAAAAAGGTTTACCATGTTAGGTAAACCTTTTTTTTGTCGAGATAAAAATTTCATATAAAATTAGGTATTTTACATAAAGTAAAGTATATTTGTCATATAGACAAGATTATTTTCCTTAATGGAAAGTATATTTATTAACTTAAAATGATAATTATGAGCTTAACAAATTTTTGCCAGGCAGAATACAGGCGACTTAAAAAAATTCAGAACTACCAGTATTTGTTACCGAATTATTTCAAAAAAGTGGGAATAGGCCTACTAATTTTATCCCTTATCACATTAATATCTCGGAAATACCTATTCGATGATGGAGAAATGCTTAGACAAATTGCCAAAAAGGGAATGTTGTTGTCGTTATTACTCATCACCATATCTAAAGAAAAAATAGAAGATGAATTGATCATAAAGTTAAGAGGACAAGCATTTGCATTTGCTTTCGTCGCTGGTGTAATTTATACTTTAATTCAACCAATTATCAATTACATTGTAGCGCTTGTTATTAGGCCGGAAAAAGCGGTTTTTGATGGATTGGAAGATTTTATCATATTATGGTTTATGATGGTTATGTATCTAACATTCTTTTACTTATTTAAAAGATATAGATAATGAAAAATAGGATAAAGATAGAACGGGCGATACTAGATATAACTCAGGAAGACCTTTCTCATAAGATTGGGGTATCAAGACAGACTATAAATTCGATAGAAAAAAATAGATATGTCCCTTCAACTGTATTGGCATTGAAACTTTCTGAGGTCTTTAACAAACCTGTGAATGAAATTTTCGAATTGGAAGCCAATGATTAAAATAATTTTTTTGAATATTAATTTTGATAATTAATTGGTTTTATTGTTATTTTCAACATGATGCAGATAATGATATTTATCATTTTACTGACCGATTATTTGTTCTAACTTTAATTCATAATTAAAGTCAGATAAAATGAAAAATTTAGCTAAGAAAGATCAACAGCATGAAGATTTTGGTAAGAAGATACTCTCCATTGTCCCTTGTATTTATCCTTATATAAAACATAGATTGTACACAGCTGAAGTATCGGGAATTATTCCACATAATATGTATAAAAGTAACGAGGTCGTAGATGATGCCATTGTTAAATTATACGAAGATATTGAAGGTAAAACAATGAATGATCAAGATCTGAAACTTAAATTATTTTCATTAGTTTCCCAACGATTAGATGAGTTGTTTAAAAAGGAAGCATTTCATAAAGATACGGTCAGTACCAGTCAGATATTGAAAAGGGAAATTCATGAACTTGAAAGTAATTTCGAAATGGATCTTGATGATGACCTATTACTGCCAGAAGAACTAGACGACATTTCTTATCATCAACAAGATGATAAAAAACCTGTATTCCTGTATAGCGACGCTGAGCAAAATATAATTCAAGTATTAGACCTCCAAGACAGTCGTATTGATCTCAGCGAAGATAAGCGGATCATATTAAATAAAATATATAATTGGTTACCGTTAGAAACTTCCAATATATTAGACCTGTTGGTTTTTGGAAAATTGACTTATGAAGAAATTGCTATTATTAAAAATGTCAATACTCAGGAAGTTAAAAAAAGTATTCAATTAGTAAGTAAAAATTTAAGGAAAAATCTTAATTAATACTTCAATTAGAGAAAAATAAAAAAATATCATAACTATTTTCCACCATTCGATTGAAGATCCGCTAAGCAGGCTGAATCTAAGATGGGCACAGTACCTCCGGAAATCATATTAATAATGCCTTGACCGGTTTCGGCAGTCCAATACATAAGGCAATCGTCAACATTGCAGTGTTTGCCATGAGCTGTATCCTGATGATTGGTCTGTGGGGTACATCACGTATTTACTAAGCCCAAAATATGTCCAAATTCATGATTTATAACCGTAGTTTCCAGTACGGACAGGTCAGGGGCTAATACACCAAAACTATATTCCCGAATTGTTTCTTCGAAAATTACAAACGATGTATTTCTATTTGCAATACCCAAAACTGACGAATTATTCGTGTTACCAGCATACGCCCCATTTAAGAAGAATGCTAAAACGGCAATTTCATTATTACTGTTATATTTAGTCCTGTGCGTTGTTTCGAGTGCTATAATATCGTCAACAGAATAGGAGCTCATTCCAGTTGACGGGATTTCCCGTTGTATGATCTGTATCCCATCAGATTTATGCAATCTGTTTTGCAAAAAGGATTTAAAGGAATTAATAGTTGTTGTGGTGGGTTTAAAACCTGTGACATATACAACTTCAACCACAATTTTTGTAAAGGTATTTTCAGCCAGCAGATCATTTGCCGAAGAACCTGTTGGCTTTTCATTTTGGGAAGTGTCTACTTCTGTGTGATTTCCATTTTCATCATTAAATACAGTCGTATCTCCCTTAGAGCAAGATATGAATAAGGATGCCGTTAATAGGGCAATAATATAGATATAATTCAATTTTGTCATTTAAATTAAACGGGGGGATTTCCAATTTATTATTCACAGAAATGATCTCAAATCCTCCCTATATCAACTATTGAATCCTTTAAAATATTTAAAACAGGCAACGTTTCTGTTGCCTATTTATTTATGTAGAAAGTATATTTTTTAATGTTAATCGTTAATCATTGGGCATAATGATCAAAGTGGAAAATATCACTGTATTTTATAAATTCGAATAGAAATCTTATATTTGCATGAATTACAGCATAAAAATTAAACTTTATTAAAGAAATGCTGTAGATAGTTATTGCAACCTTTCTGTACGTCATTCGGTCAATCAATTTCATAATTGACATTTTCCAATCACGCAATAAGTCTTACAATGACAGCCCTTAGTTGTTTAGGTCAAACACATCATATTAATTTAAAACCCCAGTAAAAGCGAATGGCTAAAAAGCAGGAAACCTTTGGTAAAAAAGAAAGAGAAAAAAAACGTTTAAAGAAAAAAGAAGAAAAGCTCAAAAAAAGAGAAGCACGGAAGGCAAGTTCTCAAGATAGTATCTTTGTGTATGTTGACGAAAACGGTCACCTTACCGATACGCCTCCGGATCCGTCCAAAAAAATTAAAGTAGAAGCTTCAAGTATAGAAATTGGCGTTCCTAAAATGGAAGATCGGGAAGAAGTAGACCCAATTCGTAAAGGTAAAGTTTCCTTTTATGATTCTTCAAAAGGTTTTGGATTTATTCAAGAACAAGACACACAAGAAAAATATTTTGTCCACGTGAGTGGTTTATTAGATGAAATTCAGGAAAATGATAAAGTAAGTTTTGAACTTGAGCGAGGGCAAAAAGGAATGAATGCTGTACGAGTAAAGAAAGTTTAATCAAACTCATACACTACAGTTATTACCAGGGTTTTCTAAGACCAATAGAAATCATGCCAATCTCCATAAATTAAGCGTACTTTTGCATTTTTATAAATGATAGGTATGTCAACTTTTTTAGATCTGGGAATTCAAAAGGAATATGTGAAAGCACTTAAAGAGCTTAACATAGTATCTCCCACCGAAATACAATTAAAAACAATTCCGAAATTACTTCACGCCAACATCGATTTTGTAGGATTGGCCCAAACCGGAACAGGTAAAACGGCCGCTTTTGGCTTGCCTATTTTACAACAAATAGATACAAAATCACCACAAGTTCAGGCTTTGGTATTGGCTCCAACCCGGGAATTGGCTCAACAAATCAAAAAGCAATTATTCAAATTCACTAAATATTTAGATGAAAAGATTTTTGTTGAAGCCGTTTATGGCGGTGAAAAGATTGAAAAACAACTAAATGCTCTCAAAAGAACAACACATGTAATTGTTGCCACACCGGGGCGATTATTAGATATCATTGAAAGGGGTGAAGTTGACTTACAGAATATTTCTACTTTAGTTCTAGATGAGGCCGATGAGATGTTGAGTATGGGTTTTAAACAAGATTTAAATAAAATTTTAAAGTATACCAGCGGTACGCGTAATACCTGGTTATTTTCAGCGACAATGCCTGATGAGATCAAACGAATAATTAAAACTTATATGTCTGCCCAAGCTGTTAGAGTTGAGATCGACAGAAATGCATTGGTAAATGCCAATATCACACATCAATATGTGAAAACCACCATTAAGCAAAAGATAGATGTCATAGTCAATTTATTAGATAGAAGGGGAGACGATCGTGGTATAATTTTTTGCCGTACAAAGGCAGGAGCCCAAAATTTAACCAAAGAATTAAAAGAAGAAGGATTCTCTGTAGAGGCTTTAGAAGGAGATATGCAACAAAGAGAACGCGATAAAGTAATGAGA